>ENA-UOOR01000230-UOOR01000230.1-fermentation-metagenome-genome-assembly--contig:-NODE-230-length-85127-cov-18.128773_pt1 | contig 85127 bp, 72 predicted proteins | sample MGYA00245780_ERZ724029 | MGnify/ENA primary metagenome ERZ724029 (study PRJEB28704, sample SAMN03018315) | fermentation metagenome | biome: anthropogenic terrestrial biome; feature: soil; material...
AGCTGTTGTTGTTGGTATCAAAGATACTGAATTCTGAAAGCAATTCACAACACCTTATTAGTTATGGCATTCTGCAACACCGTTGTTGTTGGTATCAAAGATACTGAATTCTGAAAGCAATTCACAACTATGGCATAGGTGCGTCAGGAATAAACACTGTTGTTGTTGGTATCAAAGATACTGAATTCTGAAAGCAATTCACAACCACTTTCTTACGTGTTTCATATTCGTAAGTGTTGTTGTTGGTATCAAAGATACTGAATTCTGAAAGCAATTCACAACAATACGGCTGAACAAAGAAGAAATAGGATTGTTGTTGTTGGTATCAAAGATACTGAATTCTGAAAGCAATTCACAACACTGTTGAAGAAGAAATATCCTTTGATGAGGTTGTTGTTGGTATCAAAGATACTGAATTCTGAAAGCAATTCACAACATCATGGCACACTATTTGCAAACCTCTTATCATAAATCAAATTTATAAATATAGAACAAAGTATGAGTTTTTTAAATATAGCACAAAATAGATATACTACAAAGAAATATGATCCGAACAGGAAGATTGATGAAGAGACTGTTGAGAAGCTGAAAGAGATTATCAGATTGAGTCCATCATCGATTAATAGCCAGCCATGGAAGTTTACCTTTGTTTCGGATGAGAATATAAAAAGCAAGTTGTCAGAATTCTCATATAACAACAAGCAGAAGGTTAGGGATGCAAGCCATTTAGTGGTATTTAGCATGGTAAAGGATGTGGATACTTTTGAAAATCGCAAGCTGAATTTACTGCCTGAAGGCGCTACTACATACTATAACCGAGTGCTAAAGCCAAAAGGCGATGAGCAGATAATGTCGTGGCTGAAGTCACAGGTGTATCTGTCGTTAGGGTTTTTTCTTAGTGCTGCTGCAAGCATTGGCATTGACTCTACTCCAATGGAAGGAATAAGTACTGATGAGTATGATGCTATTTTAGAGGATAATGAATACAAGACTTTGTTTGCTGTTGCAATTGGTTATCGTGACAAAGATGATTCCAATCAGCCCTCTCAGAAACCCAAGTTTCGTTTGGATAGGGATAAAGTAATCAGAACTATAAAATAATATTTTCTCTCCCGCTCCTTTTATGCTTGATCTCTATCACTTTTCCCAGGTGATAGACAATATTCCAGAAACAGTAGTTACCGTTTTTGCAAGGTTTGAACTCATCATCTATCATATTGAAGCGGATAGGGTATCCATTTTTCTGTAATGCAGGCTGGAAGGTGATATCTTCTATTTCTACAATAAGGATATCACGCTCTCCGTCAGCACCGACGGCAAGGCTCAGAAATTTGTATTCAACGGGTAAATAGGGATAAATACCGTTGTTGTAGATATAGATTTCACTAACGGGGTCACCAGGTAGCAGACTCTCGTTGTAATAGAGTCTGGTATGTCCATCTTCGTGCCAGGTAAGGAGATACTTTTTGTAGGTTGTATCCTTAATCTCCCGTCCTACAGATTTGATTTTCCCGGATATGATGTCATTAAAGTGAGCCTGATTTATTGTCAGGCAAAGCGTATTGTCTTTTATAGGTTTCATAGTTTTCCAAATTACGCTCATTAAAAAATATGACCTGAAAAAACGGGACAGCACAGACAAATATAAACATACTTTTGGAATATTTTCCAAATATTTATATATATTTTTCTCTCTCGGGAGACTTATGGTATTAGGTAATGTTGGGAGATAAATATTGTCTTCTCAACTCACAACTTTCTCTTTATCCTGGGGAATTATCAGATTAAGAATCACACCGATAAGTGCTGATAACCCGATGCCTGTCATGCTGATATTGCCTATCTGCAAAACAGCACCACCAATGCCGGTTGTGAGAATAAGCGATACAATTATCAGGTTGCGGGTATTACTCATATCTGTTTTATTAGTTATCATGTTGTTGATACCTGTTGCTGCTATCATACCAAACAGAAGGAGCATTATACCACCAAGAACGGCTCCGGGTATCGACTTGAGAAAAGCACTAACTTTTCCTATCATAGAGAAAACGATTCCCGTGACAGCTGCAATACGTATTACTGCAGGATCAGTCACTTTTGTAAGTATCATAGCTCCGGTTACTTCAGAGTAGGTTGTAACTGGCGGACCACCAATAATTCCTGCTACTATACATGCTAAACCGTCGCCAAGCATTGTGCGATGGAGTCCCGGTTTTTTCACAAAATCTTTACCTGCAACCTGACTCACTGTATATATATCGCCCACGTGCTCTATTACAGGGGCTATTGCAACAGGAATCATGAACAGAATGGCTCCCCACGAAAACTCAGGCTTCTCAAATCGAGGCAGACTAAACCAAGCAGCTTCTGCTATTCCGGTGAGATCAACTCTCCCTAACAACATTGCAGCTATATAGCCAACAATAATTCCTGCAAATATGGGGATGAGCTTCAGAAGACCTTTGGCAAACAGGCTCACGACTATAGCGGTTGTTAATGATATAACAGCCAGCAACCAGTCCTCTTGTGCCATATTTACCCCTGTGCCGGCGAGTGAGAGTCCGATAAGCATAATCACCGGACCGATTACAACAGGAGGGAAAAGTCGCTTGATAAGTTTTACGCCCTGCCATTTGACAAGTGCACTCATAAGAAAATATACAACTCCTACTGCTGCTATTCCGGAGAGGGTCCCGGCCAGACCGTACAGTTCAGTAGCTTTAACTATAGGAGCTATAAAAGCAAAACTACTGCCTAAGAAAACAGGGACTATACCTTTTGTTGCAAGGTGAAAGATTAATGTGCCTATACCTGCGGTGAACAGAGCTGTGGAAGGATCGAGTCCTACCAAGAGAGGTACTAATACTGTTGCTCCGAAAGCAACAAATAGAAATTGCACTCCTACAACAGTTTTATATAATGGAGTGAGATGTTTGTTTTCCATTCAATTGTTAAAATCTTGTTTTGGATGCAAAGATAATACTCTTAAAGTAATTTATCAGGATACTTTTATTGATTTTCTTAATTTATTCGCTCTAATACTGAATTCATTTTCCTTGCCAAATTCAAAAAGCCTGCCCACTTCTCCATTACATACTTTGCATTTGCCATACACCATTACATCATTAAATTTTGTAAGATAAATCTCTTCAATATCGATACCTTTTTGTGCAAAGCCTCTGCAGTGAAGGCAATATACATTATTTGAGACTATGCTTTTGAAAAATTCTTTATCAGATTCGTCAAGCAAAACTGCCAATTGAAACTGATTGATCTTTATTCCAGATTGCCTACTCATAAAAATTGTTTTACAGTACCCTCCTAACTATCGGATTTTAAGTTTAAAGCACAAATATAAATGATATATTTTAATATATATTATATTTTGGAGAATATTATATAAAAAAGACAGTAAAGTGTATCGAGGAGAGTTAAGAGCCAACCGTTTGTGTTATATTTAATGAGATTTAATTGTAAAAAATAACACCAAATAGAATGAAATACGGGATTATAAAAAACTAAAAAACGGGCGTTGAAAATTCAACGTCCGTTCTTAATTAATTCCTCTTTATAATACTTAAAAGATGCCTCTTAAATCATCCAGAGTGAAATTCATCGCTTCTATAAATCCGTTTTCATCGATTAAGTAATTACGGAAACCACGATTCAGTTTAAAATCATAATAAAGTTCTGAATCTGCTCCATTAACTTCACAAAATTGTGAATTTTTGTCGAGGTTATCCATTTCAAACGTTCTCTCTATAACATCTTTGTTAATATCGAAACTAACAGAGAGAAATGTGATGTCTGCATTGTTCATCTTAAGATAATTATGCAGCAAAACATTTGTTACTCTGGATTGGGCGTCATAAGGTGCCCAGAAGTTAACCACGACTTTTTTGCCTTTAAAATCACTCAGGTTGTATGTATCGCCATCCAAATCCGTTAAAACAATATCAGGTATTATTTCTCCCGGATAATAACCTATTGATGGAGCAGCGTCCTTTACAGAACCTGATGATAGAGCAAGTGAAAAAATTGCTATAAGGCAAAAGTTCACGTACTTCATATAAAATAATTTTGGTTAGTAAATAGGTCTGCAGTGCTTCACGCAGTTGCTAAACCTCTTATTTATAACGACTTTTCGCTAAAAGTCTGTTTTTGTAACGGGCAAAAGTATGTCATTTTTTTGTAATATCGAATTTTTAGGATAAAAAGTTTCATTCTAAATGTTAAATTTCTACACAACCAAGTATTACTTAGCTGATAATATGTCACTTTCAAACAATCCACTGATTATGATTGTCGTATTTGTATATCAACATGACAAAGGTGCATTAAACATACTGACAGACTGCTGTGTTAATGTCTGACTGTGAAAAATGACTCAATTGCTTCAATAGATGTATCTTTCAGTACCACATTTTTATCTTTATCCAGCAAATAAAGAGTGGGGATAGCTTTAATATCATATAATTTCTTTTGTGTGATCTGCATACCCTTATCATAGCCGTGTACCCAGTTTGATGGCATCTGAGGCAAATGAGCCAGCCATTCGCCAAGATCTTCATCGGGATAAAGAGTGAGAATAGTGAGCATGGTACGTGTCGGACTATTTAAAGATAAAGCGTCATTGAGAGGCTTGGAGTTGTCAAGTTGGGCTGTTACCGCTTCACATGTAGGGCAACCGGGATTGGAGAACATCAGAAGTATATATTCACTTTGCAGATCATACAGATAGGATGTCTGACCGGATGCCACTGTATAACTGAAGTTGTTAGCCCTGTCACCTACCCTGTTTTTCATTGCCATATCAAGCTGAAACTCGTAAACAGACTTTCTTTCATCACTCAGAACTGACGACCCGGTTATCTCATTTAAAACGGGAATATAAAACTCCTCATTGCGAAACGGTGAATTTGGATCATAGAAATATTTTTCAAATAGCGATACAAAATGCATGTACATTTCTTTATATGCTTCTGCATTGCCAAGTGTTTTTATGAGCGATTCACCTGCAATCTCCTGTGGAACATAGTTCAGGATATTTATATAATCAACAAATGCTTGTTCAGTAATTTCAGGACGCATTATAAGGTCTGTATCACTAAAGTCAAACCTATCCCAATAGTGCATCACAAGGAATTTAGCACGTTCATCTGTATCGGTAAGTGATTCAGGCATATCAGGCAGAACAAACGTATCGGAGACAACAGTTTGGGCAGGTGCCGAAGTCTCAAGCACAGGCAATTCGTGTTGCGCTGACTGGGATTTCTTGCCTGAAGAGCAAGATATTGCAGATAATATAACGATCAGTACAATAATCGATAATAATGAAAGAATATTTCTCATAATACTAAATGCTAATTTTTACTTCTATCCGTAAAGATAAGAAAACCGTAGAAAAAACCGATATTTTTAGTACATTTGTATTTTTACATCTCATCCAATTCATTCATGGATACTTTTATTGTTTCTGCAAGAAAATACAGACCTTCCACTTTTAAAAGTGTTGTTGGCCAAGAGGCTCTCACAACAACACTGAAGAATGCCATTGCCGGGAATAAGCTTGCTCATGCATATCTTTTCAGCGGACCACGCGGTGTAGGTAAAACTACCTGTGCCCGCATTTTCGCGAAAACTATCAATTGCCTCGACCTTACACCTGATAATGAATCATGTAATAAATGTGAGTCGTGCGTAGCTTTTAATCAACAGCGCTCATATAACATTCATGAGCTTGATGCTGCCTCTAACAACGGAGTTGATGATATTCGCTCATTAATAGATCAGGTACGTATCCCCCCGCAGATAGGGAAGTATAAAGTTTATATCATTGATGAGGTCCACATGCTATCACAAGCGGCGTTCAACTCATTTCTGAAAACACTGGAGGAGCCGCCTGTGCATGCCATATTCATACTTGCAACCACAGAGAAGCATAAAATTATTCCAACAATCCTGTCGCGTTGTCAGGTTTATGATTTCAACCGTATAAATATTGCTGATATTGTTGAACATCTGCTGTATGTTGCACAGCAGGAAGGTGTGACGACAGAGCCCGAAGCATTGAATGTAATTGCTCAGAAAGCTGACGGCGGTATGCGTGATGCATTATCTATATTTGATCAGACAGCCAGTTATACTCAAGGAAATATTACATACAAAGCGGTTATCGAGAATCTGAATGTACTTGATTATGAATATTATTTCAAACTAACCGACGCAATTCTTGACGGCAGTGTAGTGGAGTGCCTGCTCATTCTGAATGATATACTAAACCGTGGTTTTGAGGGTCAGTATATTATCAGCGGTGTAGCTTCTCATTTCCGAGACCTTCTGGTATGCAAAGACTCTAAGACTGCTACCCTATTTGAGGTTGGCGCTTCAATAAGAGATCAATATATCGAAACTGCAAAACGGTGTAGTAATGAGTTTCTCTATAAAGCGATTGAAATTGCCAATGAATGTGACCTCAACTATAGGATAAGTAAAAACAGGCGTTTATTGCTTGAACTAACACTCATAAAGCTATGTCAGTTGCAGGAAAGTCCTAAAGAAAAAGAGGAAAAAAAAAGTTCAATAAAAACAATTGAGATTCCTGCTGCTGAAAAAAAAACTAAAATCGATTCATCCGAGAAAGTAGAAGTTGATTCGGAAGACAAAAAAAAGCCTGGACACGAAAAAGAAATAGATAGGCAATCTAATCATGATGAGAAGTCCCGGACAAATACAAAGACGACCGTTCAATCTGCAGAACCTTCATTTAAACAAAACAGGAAGCTTGAAATTCAAACTGAAGACTCATCAAGTGAATCAGTTTCAATAAACAAACAAAAAAAACCTTCTCTAAACGGGATGGGTGTATCTCTTTCATCATTCAGAATTAAGGATGAGGAAAAAAAAGAAGAAAAGAAAGAGAGTACTACCATAAACGGCAACAACTCATTCACTGAAAAGGAGTTGATTGCAGCTTGGAATGAGTATGCCGATAACCTTTTAAAGGAGCCATTGCTTAAAAACACAATGACTCTCTATCAGCCCAAATTGATCAGTGATGTTATTTTTGAGGTAGAGGTTAATACTGAAATAAACAAAGAGTATCTGACAAGCAACAGTTTATCAATTCTCACATTCTTGAGGAGCAGTGTGAAAAATGATGACTTAACTATGACCATAAAGATTGCTGAAGGTAATGCGATAAAAAAGCCTCTTACATCAAGAGAAATATTTGATGAAATGTCAGATAACAACCAGTCACTTCAGAGGTTATCTGATGAATTAGGACTTGAACTGAACTGATTCTAATCTAATCTAAACAATACAGGGTAAGTGATGAAACAGATGCACTTTATTTTACTGATTATCATTCTTCTTTTATCATGCAACGAGGGCAAAGGTGATAAACGACAAATGATAAATCCTAAGGCACTTCCTATTATAACATTACCACCTGACACATTGACTCCTGAGACCATTCTTCCTGACACTATAATCGATGCTGATTACACTTTTGAAGAGGCTACAAAAGACTCCGGCGCACCTGAAAGTATTATAAACAGTCTGGAACTGGTGGATGTTTTTTATATTTCTACTGACGGTAAGATTCACAAAGGACAGATCGTTACAAACAAACTTATCGCTGACAATATAAAAGAGTTATTCAGGTTTATGCTTGATGAGGAGTTTATAATAGAAAAAGCTATTCCTATTGTAAGATATGAATGGAATGACAGTCTCTCAATGGCGGACAACAACAGTTACAGTTTTTGCTACAGAAATATATCCTACTCAAAACATGCCGAAGGGATGGCAATTGATATAAACCCTATGTTTAATCCGCTTATCTGGAAATACTCGGACAAGCCCAATGAACCTTTGGGAGCAGTATCGGACACAACTGTAAACGGCACACTATACCCCAATCACCCTGTAGTAAATGAATTCCGAAGATTAGGTTTCAGATGGGGGCACAACTTCACTAAATACCATGACGATCATCATTTCGAAAAAAGATGATTATACAGCCATACATTAATAATATATTACCACGTTATAGTATTTTTTCGCTAAAGAAAGTAATAATCCTGAGAAAAACCTGTATTACCTGTATGCCCAGTTTTCACTGTCAAGATTCCTATAATTTATTGCTTCTGCAAGATGAATAGATTTTATGTTTTCGCTTTGATCTATATCAGCAATTGTACGCGAAACTTTAAGTATTCTATCGTATGCCCTTGCTGAAAGAGAACGTCGTTCCATGGCAGCTTTCAAAAGCTTCAACCCTGCCGGATCAGGCTCAGCAAATCGATGAAGCATCCTGCTCGTCATCTGAGCATTACAGTGAACACCCTTCACTTTTCTGAATCTTTGTTTCTGTATCTCACGCGCTTTAATTACTCTGTTTCTGATATCCTCACTCTTTTCAGAAGCAGCTTTGCTTGATATTTTATCGAATGGTACAGGTACAATCTCAATCTGTATATCTATTCTGTCAAGTAGAGGACCGGATATTTTATTAAGGTACTTCAGTACAGATCCACTTGAACATACACACTCCCTGTCAGGATGGTTGTGGTAGCCACAAGGGCAAGGATTCATTGCTGCAACAAGCATAAACCCGGCAGGATATTTAACGCTGTATTTTGATCTGGAAATAGTTATCTCTCTGTCCTCCAAAGGCTGACGCAATACCTCAAGAACGCTCCTGTTGAATTCAGGCAGCTCATCCAGAAACAGTACACCGTTGTGTGCCAGACTTATCTCACCTGGCTGAGGAGAAGCACCACCTCCAACCATAGCAACATTACTGATAGAGTGATGTGGCGTTTGAAACGGGCGTGTAAACATAAGCGAGGAATTTAAATCTGTTCTGCCTGCTACACTGTGTATTTTAGTTGTCTCAAGTGCCTCATCGATTGTAAACGGCGGGAGTATTGAAGGAACCCTCTTAGCCATCATAGATTTACCAGAACCCGGAGGACCAACCATTATAATATTATGTCCACCCGCAGCTGCCACTTCAATTGCGCGTTTAACATTCTCCTGTCCTTTAACATCAGAAAAGTCAAGTTCGTAATTTGAAATATTGTTTCTGAATTCCTTGTCAAGGTCAACTCTTGTAATTTCAGGCAGTTTGACATCATTGAAGAAGTCAACCACTTCAAGAATATTGCTTACACCATACACATCAAGACCTTCTACCACAGCAGCCTCTTTTGCATTTTGCAGAGGAAGTATTAATCCTTTAAAGCCATTCTCCTTTGCCATTATTGCTATTGGCAGTGCGCCTCTTAATGGCAGAATTGTACCATCAAGCGACAGTTCACCCATAATTAAATAATCACACAGCTTATCAGTTTTCACAGATTCGGAAGCAGCAAGGACTCCTATAGCCAGCGGAAGGTCATAAGCAGAACCCTCTTTTCGGATATCGGCAGGTGCCATGTTAATAACAATCTGTTTACGTGGGAACTTCAGTCCGTTTACCTCAAGAGCTGAAACAATACGTTCGTGACTCTCTTTTACTGAAGTATCCGGTAACCCAACAAGGAGAAACCGGATACCTCTGGAGCAGTTTACTTCAATAGTGATTAGAGTTGCGTCTATCCCTTGAACAGCTGCCCCAAATACTTTGACCAGCATCTGTTACAGTTTATCTTATTTAATATATTATTGTTTAATTATCAATCGATTTCCTGACCACTTCTGCCACTTCCTGTGCGGGAACATTCCTCTCCATTATTGTTCCATCAGGACGGACAAGTATGTTAAATGGTATATACTGAACATTTAACAGATCTACAATATCTGATCCCCAGCTTCTTTTTTCAGGTATTATGGTCCAGGTTACTGAATCGTGAGAGGGGTAATCTATAGGATAAATATCAGAATCAATATAAACGGAAACAAACTGAACACTGTCGCTGTTCAACTGCTCATACTCATTTTTGAGTAGATCAATAGTCTCACGCGACTCAACTCCTGAAGTAGATATAAATGAAAGAAGCAGATATTTCCCTTTGTAATCATAAGAACTTATAGTATCACCCTCATAATCTTTTAACTGAAAATAGGGAAGTTGAGCACCTTCGGCAGTACGATTCAGCTTTTCGGAATAAGAATACAACCGGTTTGCTATCCTTGACTGTTTAACATCTCCCTGCATATACCCCAAAACTCTTTCAAGTGCCTGGGGAGAGTCGCTGTTCATAAAGAAGTTACTAATAAGGATTAGGCTGGATATCTTTGTAGGATTCTCTTTTATAAACTCTTCAGCTTTTAAAGTTAACTCATGATTCAGAAGATTCAGGTTGGCAACATCATCATTTATGGACAGTGAATTCACATTCGCGGTATCCGATACACGATCTTTATTCAAATTAATAATCAATTGCCCACGTTGCTTTAACAGATCCTGATTTAGACTCTTGAATGTTGTAAGATCATCGTTTATTTCATTTCCATTTACCCTTATTAAATCAGGAAGCAAAGCATCACCGTTAACTTTCAGTTTCTGACCTTTATCAGCGAAAACTATGGCAGCACTCTCATAATTATTCATGTAAAGAGAGAAAGTAGTTAACGTATCAATATTTACATTATATGAAAAACCACCTTTATTATTTACCGGAATTGTATCAATCACAAGCGTGTCAGATGATAGGTATGTAGCAAGAAGATATGGATAGTCAATATTAGAAATTTTTCCTTTTATGACTGTCTCATCACCCTTACTGCACGATATTGCAAAAAGCATTGAGATACAAATAATTATGCTGACACAGAGTTTAGACATTTTTCTTTTCCTGTTTCGTAATTTTTCAATCAAAATTTTTGTAAGCTGCAAAGGTATTATATTCTCTCAAATATTCAAAGTTTTTCACAATTTTTTATTTGTTTTTTATTTTACTCTTTCAATCCTGTTAAATTATTGAAGAACATAAGAAAATAGTTAGCTTTGCATTGTTAAAAAAACATCTTATGTATTTCTCGATTATAATTCCTGTTTACAATCGCCCCGATGAATTGGATGAACTTCTTTTGAGTCTCTGTAAGCAGACTTATCATCACTTCGAAGTTATAATTGTGGAGGATGGCTCTGAACTTAAAAGTGATAAAGTTGTCAGTAAATATTATGACAGACTATCAATAAACTATTTAGAAAAGCCCAATTCAGGTCCCGGTCTAAGCAGAAATGCAGGAGCCGAACAAGCACAATATGACTGGTTGATCTTCTTTGACTCAGATTGTATTATTCCAGAACATTATCTCGAAAACGTAGCTACACACCTATCTAATAGTAAAACAGATGCGTATGGCGGTCCTGATGCTGCTTTACCAAGCTTCTCAACCACACAAAAAGCAATTAATTATTCTATGACCTCTTTTTTCACTACAGGTGGAATAAGAGGGAGTAAAAAATCAATGGACAAATTCCATCCCAGAAGCTTCAACCTCGGTGTAACGAAAAAAGCTTTTAATTCAATAGAGGGATATGGCAAAATGAGATTTGGGGAAGATATTGATTTCAGTCTGCGTTTGTTAAATGCAGGATATAAAACAGCACTAATTACTGATGCTTTTGTTTATCACAAAAGAAGGTCAACCTTCCGTCAGTTTTTCAAGCAAGTATATAATTCGGGTATAGCCAGAATTAATCTGCACCTTTTACACCCGGGTTCACTAAAACTGGTTCATACTTTACCTGCCTGCTTTGTAATTGGCATGGTCTCTGTATTAATATTGTCTCTTTTTTACCCTCTCCTGCTTTTGCTCCCTTTAGCCTACTCTCTAATTGTTTTTATTGACTCATTATTAATAAACAAATCAATCAGTGTAGCCCTTTACAGTATTGCAGCGTCGTGGATTCAGCTCATCGGTTACGGAACAGGATTTCTATCAGCCGTTTGGAGACGACTAATTCTTAAAAAAGGGGAATTCAAAGCATTTGAGAAAAAATTCTACAAGTAAATCCTATGGATAATATCACTTAAGTTATCTCTGAAAATCTTGTTCACTATATTTTCTCTCCATAAGCCAGATCACCTGCATCACCAATTCCCGGAACGATATATGAGGATTCGTTAAGTCCCGGATCAATTGCTGCTGCCCAGATAGTAGTTTTCTCTTCAGGGAAATGCTCTTTGCAATAGTCAATAGCCTGCTGACTTGCAATAATTGTTGCCACATGAATTTTAGAGGGAATTCCTTTTGTCAGCAAAGCTCTGTACGTAAGTTCCATACTGCTCCCGGTTGCAAGCATCGGGTCAGTAAGAATTAATGTTTTCCCTTCAATTGAAGGTGAAGCTATATATTCTATATGAATATCAAATGTCTGATGACCTGTCTCTTTATATTTTCTGTATGCCGAAACAAATGCATTTTCAGCACCATCGAAATAATTAAGCATACCGTGATGAAAAGGCAGACCCGCTCTCAGAATTGTAGCTATCACTATTTCCTCATCCGGGATATTTGCTTCTGCAACATCAAGTGGAGTGTTAACATGTATTGTTTTATAGGCCAACAGCTTACTGATTTCATAAGCCATTATTTCACCAATCCTCTCAATATTTCTGCGAAAACGAAGCCTGTCGTTCTGGATAGTTATATCTCTTATTTCGCGAAGATAGAGACTGATTAGCGAATTTTGCTCCGAAAAGTTAATTATTTGCATAGGAATATATATTTTTCGGAGAACAAAGGTACAATTTTTCAACCTTTATCTAAACAATTACACCGTTTTTTTGTTGAATTAGAGGTTCGGAGAAGAAAAAACCATCAATTAAAGAAATATTTCTTTAATTCCTTTTCAGAATAAAATAATTTGTATATTTTTGTACTGTTGTTTCAGGTTTTAAAGCGCAAACAAGTTTTATACGATCATAAACATTAAACCCAAATTATTAAGATGGCAAATTTAGATTTAAGCAAGTACGGAATTGTGGGAGATTTTGAAATCGTTCATAATCCCACCTACGAGACTCTCTTTCAAGATGAGATGAATCCTGCAAATGAAGGTTTCGAAAAAGCTAAGTTAACAAAGAGTGGTGCTACTGCTGTTTACACAGGTAAATTCACCGGTCGTTCTCCAAAAGACAAATACTTTGTAAAGGATGACGTAACAAAAGACACACTATGGTGGGATGGCACAATCAACCGCCCATGTTCAAAAGAAGCATTCAACTATTGCAAGGGACGTGTAACTGATCAGCTTTCTACAGCAAAGAAACTTTATGTTGTTGATACATTCTGCGGTACTAACGAAGATACCCGCATGAAAGTTCGCTTCATTATGGAAGTTGCATGGCAGGCTCATTTTGTTACTAATATGTTTATCCGTCCTTCTCATTACGAACTTGCTCATTATGGAGAGCCTGACTTCGTTTGCTTAAACGGATCTAAAACAACTAACGACAAATGGCAGGAGCACGGATTAAATTCTGAAAACTTCACGCTGTTTGACTTAACAGATAAAATGCAGGTTATTGGTGGTACATGGTACGGCGGCGAAATGAAAAAAGGTATTTTCGCACTAATGAACTACTACCTGCCATTGCGCGGTATCGCTTCTATGCACTGCTCTGCAAACGTAGGTAAAGAAGGTGATGTAGCTATCTTCTTCGGTCTTTCAGGAACAGGTAAAACAACTCTTTCTGCTGACCCAAAACGCTTCTTAATTGGTGACGATGAGCACGGATGGGATGACAATGGTGTTTTCAACTACGAAGGCGGTTGCTATGCTAAGACAGTAAACCTGAGCGAAGAGAACGAACCGGACATCTGGAGAGCTATCCGCAGAGATGCACTTCTTGAAAACGTAGCAGTTGATGATGAAGGTAATATCGATTTCTCTGATATCTCTGCAACTGAAAATACACGTGTATCATATCCAATTCACCACATCAGCAAAATTGTGTTGCCATCACGTGCAGGACATGCTAAAAAGATCATCTATCTTTCAGCTGATGCTTTCGGTGTATTACCTCCGGTATCTATCTTAGATAACAACCAGGCTCAGTACCACTTCCTTTGCGGATTTACAAGCAAGCTGGCAGGTACAGAACGTGGAATCACTGAACCACAGCCATCATTCTCTCCTGCTTTTGGAGAAGCTTTCTTAACTGTTCACCCAACCATTTATGCACAGCGTCTTTCTGAAAAAATGGAACAGCACAATGCAAAAGCATATCTTGTAAATACAGGATGGAACGGAACAGGAAAACGTATCTCTCTTAAAGATACACGCGCTATCATTGACGCTATCATTGACGGTTCAATTGAAGAGGCAGAAACAATTCATGTTCCAATTATGAATCTTACTGCACCTGCAAAATTAAATGGAGTATCTGACATCCTGGATCCACGCTCAACTTACGCAGATAAGAGCGAATGGGAAGCTAAAGCTAAGAAACTTGCCGGTATGTATATTGAAAACTTCAAACAATACACAGATACTGAAGCTGCAAGAGCTTTAATTCCTTCAGGACCACAGTTAGACTAATAAAGTAATTTAATTAAATCCTAATAGGGAAAACATTCTGTTTCCCGACTGCTTTAAAAGAGGCTGTCCCGTTTATCGGGATGGTCTCTTTTTTTATATAACAAATCTGTCGAAGCATAAAGTTAATCTCGAAAGCAGATACTTAAAATTTAAGCATTAGCCTCGTGTTTACATTTATTCGCTAAAGACGCAGCTGATTAACTATACTTCACACCTGCTTAAATCTGACTTAATCCTTACAAAGTCCGTACAAACTTCTAATTTATATAAGGGATATTAGGAGTTGGTTAGGAGTTTGTACGAAGTTACTTAGATGTTTGTTATATGTTGTTAGGAAATTTATTGGAATTGATTATGTGAAATATATTTAATAACGGTATAGAATTACGCAAAATCAATCTGAAAGATAGCAAATGGCTATTTAGATATATATATATTTGAAGATTAAAATATTAAAGAATTTCTGTGATTGATAAGCAATTTATTATGCTATTTTAAAATTTGTGCTAACTTTGCTTTTGCCTAAACTAATTGATTAATAACAAGCCTCTAAGCATGTATTTTGGGCGCTAGCTTGAAGGTTTTATTTTTAATACTATGGATTTTAAAGATGCAATTAAGCTTTTATCTGAGAGAGTTTCAAAGTTGAAAGACAGTCTACAGACTGAAGAAGCTGTAAAAAATGCTTTAATCTTACCCTTTATTCAAACATTGGGATATGATGTATTTAATCCTTTTGAAGTTATGCCGGAATTCACATGTGATATTGGGACTAAAAAAGGTGAGAAAATTGATTATGCTATCATGAAAAATGGAGATCCATGTATACTGATAGAGTGTAAACACTGGAATCAAGAGTTAACTTTATATGACAATCAGCTATTACGTTATTTTCATGTCTCAACAGCAAAGTTTGGAATATTGACTAATGGAGTAGTATATAAATTTTATACTGATTTGGAGCATCCAAATAAAATGGACGAAAAGCCTTTCTTAGAAATAGATTTAACAGACATAAGAGATAACCAAATTGAGGAGCTGAAAAAATTTCATAAATCCTATTTTGATGTAGATTCAATTGTGAATTCTGCAAGTGAACTGAAATATATGAAAGGGCTTAATGAAATAATCATTTCCGAGATGGATACACCATCGGATCAACTTGTTAGAATGTTTACTAAACAAGTATATGAAGGCATAGTTACAGCAAAAGTATTGGAGCAATTTACAGACCTTACTAAGAAGTCTTTTAAGCAGGTTGTAAATGAGATGATTACTGATAGATTTAAAACTGCTATCACAAAACAAAAACAAGAAGCTGAAGAAGTAGAAAAAGAAGAAAATCAGGAAGCCGATAAGGGAGTTTCATTGATTGTAACAACAGAAGAAGAAAAAGAAGCATTTTATATTGCAAAAGGAATTCTAAGAAAAGCCGTGGATGCAGATAGAATCTATGAGAGAGACACACAAAGTTACTACAATATACTTTTAGATGACAATAATAGAAAACCAATTTGCAGATTTTACTTAAATACTACTAATAAGTATATCGGAACTTTTGATGAAAATAAAAAAGAAACCAAGCATCTGCTCGAAAGTCTCAACGATATTTACAAATTTGAAGAAGAAATGCTGAACGCTGTTGAGATGTACGAAAATCGATAATACTGTTTTTATCTATAAATATTCTACTTTTCAATTTTAAATCCAATTTGTAAACGCTCGGAAAAACCGGGTAGATATCACTTTGCGCTTAAATAAAAATTAACTAACTTCGAACCTAATTATTTTAACGCTAAGAGACTAACTACAATCAGTTTACTATAAATGACTAAGGAACAGGAAAGAGATGAGCTGCACAGAACCATCTGGAAGATTGCTAATGATTTACGCGGAAGTGTAGATGGCTGGGATTTTAAATCGTATGTGCTGGGAATGTTGTTTTACAGATTTATTTCTGAGAACCTTACTAACTATTTAAATAAAGAGGAACTACGTGCAGGTAACAAAGATTTCGACTATTCTAAATTATCTGATGAAGATGCAGAATTTGCAAGAGATGAAACTGTTTTAGAAAAAGGGTTTTATATACTTCCTTCCGAGCTTTTTGTGAATGTAAATGGTAAGGCTAAGAATGATAATAACCTTAACGAAACACTGAGTACTGTTTTTAAAAACATTGAAGCTTCGGCAAAAGGTACTGCCAGTGAAGACAGTATGAAAGGACTGTTTGACGATATAGATGTAAACAGCAATAAGCTGGGATCAACAGTTATAAGACGCAATGAGATGCTTGTTAAAATAATGGATTCTATTGCTGAGCTGCGTTTGGGAGATTATCAGGATAATAACAATGACACCTTCGGCGATGCATATGAATATCTGATGTCGATGTATGCAAGCAGCGCAGGCAAATCGGGTGGAGAGTTCTTTACTCCTACAGAAGTATCGGAACTACTTGCAAGAATAACTTTGGTTGGTAAAAAGCAAGTTAATAAGGTTTACGACCCGGCTTGCGGATCAGGATCACTGTTGCTAAAGTTTTCTCAAATATTAGGGAAAGACAATGTACGTCAAGGGTTCTTTGGGCAAGAAATTAACCTTACCACCTATAACCTTTGCAGAATCAATATGTTTCTGCACGATATAAATTACGAGAAATTTGATATCGCACATGGCGACACCCTCATGGACCCCAAGCATTGGGATGATGAGCCATTTGATGCAATTGTTTCAAATCCGCCATACTCTACAAGATGGGAAGGTGACGATAATCCACTGTTAATAAATGACCCACGCTTTTCTCCTGCGGGAGTATTAGCACCAAAAAGCAAAGCCGACCTTGCGTTTACCATGCATATATTAAGATGGCTGTCAACAACCGGCACTGCTGCAATTGTTGAATTTCCCGGGGTACTTTACAGAGGTGGCGCAGAGCAAAAGATAAGAAAATATTTGATTGATAATAATTATGTTGATGCTGTGCTGCAATTACCACCTAATATGTTTTTTGGTACAAGTATAGCAACCTGTATTATAGTATTGAAGAAAAGCAAAAAGGAGAATAAAACACTTTTCATTGATGCATCTAAGGAATATGAGCCTTCGGGTAATAAAAACAAGCTATCCGAAGAAAACATCGACACAATTATTAACGCTTATATTGAGCGTAAAGACATTGACCATTTCTGCCAATTAGTTGATAATACAGATATTGCTGAGAATGATTACAATCTTTCTGTCAGCAGCTACGTGGAGATGGAAGATACCCGCGAGATTATTGATATTGAAGAGCTAAATGCAGAGATTGCAGAGATTGTTGAAAGACAGACTAAGCTGAGGATTGAAGTGGATGCGATAGTTGCGGAATTGGAGGAGTGAGTTTTTAAGTATTCCTTACAGATTCAGGTTTTATAATAATGCAACTTGTCGGAATTTCCGACAGGCTCGTATATATAACTCTGAAACACAACGAACTGTTCGGAATAAGCGAACAGTTGAGTGGTTGTTCGGAAATTCCGAACAACCTAAGGCAAAATACATAAAGAATGATTATGTACAAGATTAAAATAAAGCAATATAAAATTTCGTTTGAAGACCATTTTCGTGAGGTCACGAAAATGGATAACAAGAAAGGAGATGGAGTATGAACACAGAACTTCAATTCTTACTCTATACAACACCTCAAGAAGAAGTTAAGATTAATGTGGTAATAAAGGACGAAACTCTATGGCTTACCCAAAAAGCTATGGCTGAATTGTTTGATGTGGGAGTTCCTGCTATAAATAAACATTTATCTAATATTTTTGAGGAAGGGGAATTAAACAAGAATGCAACTATTTCCATTTTGGAAATAGTTCAGACAGAAGGGATCAGAAATATAAAAAGAAAAGTTGAATTTTATAATCTTGACGCCATAATTTCAGTAGGTTATCGTGTGAATTCAGCTAAGGCTACGACTTTTCGTATATGGGCAACTCAAACACTGAAGGAATTTATAACAAAAGGCTTTGTGCTTGACGATGAGCGCTTGAAACAGGGAACAACATCATTCGGCAGAGACTATTTTAGAGAGTTATTAGAACGTGTTCGCTCCATACGTGCAAGTGAACGGCGTATTTGGCAACAGATAACCGATATATTTGCAGAGTGTAGTATCGACTATGATAGAAATTCTCCTGTCACGCAAAATTTTTACTCAATGGTTCAGAATAAGTTCCACTATGCAATTACAGGTCAAACAGCTGCGGAAATTATATATACGAAAGCGGACAGAAATGCCGAAAACATGGGATTAACAACCTGGAAGAGATCGCCAGAGGGTAGAATATTGAAATCCGATGTTACTGTTGCTAAAAACTATCTGAAGGAAACGGAAATTAGACGTTTGGAACGGTCAGTAACAAGTTATTTTGATTATATAGAAGATTTAGTGGAAAGAGAGAACACCTTTACAATGGAAGAGTTTAGTGCAAGTGTGAATAAATTCTTGGCTTTTAGAGAATATAAAATACTGAAGAATAAAGGCAAAGTTTCCAAACTGCAAGCATATAGAAAAGCTGAAACTGAATACAATGAATTCAATAAAACTCAAAAGATAGTTTCTGACTTCGACAGAGTAATTAAAAGACTAACTGACAAAGGAAATCAAGATGAATAAAATAGAAGAATTGATTCAAGATCTTTGTCCGGACGGGGTGGAGTATAAGGAGTTGGGAGAGGTTGCATCAATTTTGAATGGCTACTCTTTCAAAAGTTCAGAATATGTTGAAAGTGGTATTCGTATTATTAGAATATCCGATGTCCAAAAAGGTAAAGTATCCAATAAAGATGTAAAGTATTATCCTTTTTCTCTTGAGAAAGAAATAAAAAAATATTTATTAAGAAACGGAGATTTAGTTATGTCATTAACTGGGAATACGGGACGAGTAGCAATGATAAATTCTTCAATACTACCTGCTGGTTTAAACCAAAGAGTAGCATGTATTAGAGCTAACAGATATTTACTTACAAGGTACTTATTCCATTTATTTGACATGGATGAGTTTGAGAATGAAGCAATGAATAACTCAACTGGAGGAGGTCAGAAAAACTTAAGTACAGTATGGCTTTCAAAATATAAAATCCCCATCCCCCCTCTCCCCATCCAACAAGAAATTGTAAATATCCTTGACAAATTTACTCAACTAGAAGAGGAATTGAATGCAGAGCTTGAAGCAAGGCGTGAGCAGTATGATTTCTATCTTAATCAATTGATGGAATTTGAAAATAAAGATGTGGAGTGGAAGGCATTGGGGGAAATAGGTGAATTTATGAGGGGTAAAAGATTTGTAAAGAATGATATTGTAGAAGATGGAATACCATGTATTCATTATGGGGAATTGTATACTTCTTATGGAGTATGGACAAATAAAACTATATCGTATTTAGAGTCAGAATTAGCAGAAAAATTAAGAACTGCTAAGAAAGGTGATGTCATAATTGTTACTGCAGGTGAAACGATTGAGGATATTGGGAATGCGGTAGCCTGGTTAGGTGATGAAGATGTTGTAATACATGATGCTTGTTTTTCATTTTCGCACAAGCAGAATCCAAAATATGTTTCATATTACTTAAGATCTAATCATTTCCGAAGTCAAATAAGAAGATATATATCGTCAGGAAAAATTTCCTCAATTAATGATAGAGGTCTAAGTAAAGCTAAAATCCCCATCCCTCCACTCTCAGAACAAAAGCGCATTGTTTCAATATTAGATAAATTTTATGCGTTAATAAATGATACTACTATTGGGATCCAGGTTGAGATTGATGCAAGGCGCAAACAGTATGAGTATTACAGAAATAAATTGCTAACTTTCGAGGAATTTTAGTAAAGTTCCTTATTCATAACAACAAATATTAAATTTGTTACGATGTTTTCGGAACATACGACAAATCTAATAGTTATTCCATAAAAATATTTGAAGTTGTAGTGAGTTGGTTAGTGCCACTACCCAACTGAAATGTATTGACTTTCGTTTAAGGAACATATTTTAGATTATGTAAAACATTGATATACAAGCCATATTGCTTGACAAGGAACATTTGGATTAAAATAAGGAACATTTAATATATGTGAAGTGGTTAGTGCCACTACCCAACTGAAAATAATTGACTGCTCGTATTACTATGAAGAAGAATAAAATGAATTGAACATGAATCAATATAACATTGTTGCCGAGAGTCCTGAGTCTACCGTGGTTGCGGAGTATAATTCGCCTTATAAACGTGCTGCTGCTTACCAGAGCGAGGCTGAGCTTGAGAGAACATTAATCGAGCAGCTTCAAAAGCAGGCGTATGAATATCTTTCTATTAAAAGTGAGAGGGATTTAATTATTAATCTGCGTAATCAATTGGAGAGGCTTAATAATTATCTGTTTAGCAACAATGAGTGGGACTATTTTTTTAAAGATAAGGTTGCTAATCAGAATCTGGGGATTGAAGAGAAGACTTTTATTATTCAGGAGGATTTTATTCAGCTGCTTGAGTGTGATGATGGTACGGTGAGAAATATATATCTGATTGATAAGAATAATATTCATAATAATAGTTTGCAGGTTATTAATCAGTATGAAACGTCGGATGGAAGCTATTCTAACAGGTATGATGTTACTATTTTGGTAAATGGACTGCCTATGGTGCACGTTGAGCTGAAGCGGCGGGGTGTGGAACTTAAAGAGGCTTTTAATCAGATTAACAGGTATAACAGGGAATCGTTTTGGGCAGACTCGGGTTTGTTTGAGTATGTGCAGCTTTTTGTTATTTCTAACGGAACTTTTACTAAGTATTACAGTAATACTACCCGGTTTACTCATATTAAGGAAAGAAAAGAGGGGTCAGTTAAGAAGGGTAAGCAGACGAGTAACAGCTATGAGTTTACGTCGTGGTGGGCGGATTCTAATAATAGACCTATTACTGACTTGATTGATTTTACTGATACGTTTTTTGCTAAGCATTCTATTCTGAACCTGATCACTAAGTATTGTATCTTTACTTCTGAGAAGTTGCTGCTGGTGATGCGTCCTTATCAGATTGTAGCAACTGAACGAATATTGGGCAGGATTTACGTGGCAAATAATGCTAAGTCTTATGGCTCGGTTGATGCGGGCGGGTATATTTGGCATACTACAGGAAGTGGTAAGACGCTGACTTCTTTTAAGACGGCTCAGCTTGCCAGCAGGTTGCCTTACATTGATAAGGTACTGTTTGTTGTGGACAGGAAGGATCTGGATTATCAGACTATGAAGGAGTATGATAAGTTTCAGAAAGGTGCGGCAAATAGCAATAAGAGTACTGCTGTGCTAAAGAAGCAGATAGAGGATCCTAACGCGAGAATAATCATTACAACTATCCAGAAACTGTCAATCTTTGTTGAGAAGAATAAGCGTCACCCTTCATTCAATCAGCATTTTGTTATCATATTTGATGAGTGTCACCGCTCTCAGTTTGGGGAGATGCATACTGCTATCAAGAAGAATTTCAAAAAGTATTATATGTTCGGTTTCACGGGTACTCCTATATTTGCTGTTAATGCAAGTAGTGGGGGCAGGATTGATTTAAAAACTACTGAGCAGGCTTTTGGTGAGAAGTTGCATACATACACTATTGTGGATGCTATCACCGATAAGAATGTGCTGCCTTTCAGGATTGATTATATCAGTACTATGAAGGAGCAGGAAAATATTAAGGATGAAAAGGTTTGGAATATCGACAGGGAGAGGGCTCTGGCTTCGTCCGACAGGATTGGTAATATAGTTTCTTATATTATTGAGCATTTCGATCAGAAAACAAAGCGGAATACTTTTTACAAACTTAAAGATCGCAGGTTGTCGGGCTTTAACTCGATTTTTGCCGTTGCTTCGATTGATGTTGCCAAGAAGTATTACTCTGAGTTTAAAATGCAAATGCATGATATGCCAAGTGATAAGAGACTTAAGGTTGGTATTATTTATAGTTATGCAGCTAATGAGGATGAGGTTGAAATAGATGGTATCCTGGGTGATGAGAATTCGGATGATACAAGCGGATTGGATTTGAGTTCGAGAGAGTTTCTTGAGTCTGCTATCCAAGATTATAATCAGATGTTCAAGACTAATTATGACACCTCGGGTGATAAGTTTCAGAGTTATTATAAGGATGTTTCTGAAAGGGTGAAGAAAAGGGAACTGGATTTACTGATTGTGGTGAACATGTTTCTTACCGGGTTTGATGCTACTACTCTTAACACGCTTTGGGTGGATAAGAATTTGAGGTTACACGGGTTACTGCAGGCGTACTCACGCACTAATCGTATTCTGAATTCAGTTAAGACTTTTGGCAATATTGTTTGCTTTCGTAATCTTGAGGATGCCACAAACGAGAGTATCGCTCTGTTTGGTGATAAAGAAGCAGGGGGTGTGGTATTACTTAAAACTTTTGATGAGTATTATAATGGTTATATTGATGTTAAAAAGAACGTGCGTGGTTACGTTGAACTGGTTGATGAGTTGCAGGTGAGGTTCCCGGTTGGTGAACAAATAATCGGCGAGAAGGATAAAAGGGATTTCATTAAGCTGTACGGTGCAATATTGAAGGTGAGAAATATCCTGACTTCATTTGATGAGTTTAAGGGTAGAGAGATTCTGACTGAACGGGATGTTCAGGATTATCACAGTGCTTATATCGACCTTTACAGAGAGTTTAGGGAACTTAGTAAACGTGATGCAGAGAACGTGAATGATGATATTGTTTTTGAGATGGAACTCATTAAACAGGTTGAAATTAATATCGATTATATTTTAATGTTGATTAAAAAGTATCATGAGGATCATATTAAGAACAGGGAGATAAAAACTGATATTTATAAAGCTGTTGATTCGAGCGTGGAGTTGAGAAATAAAAAGGATTTGATTGAGTCGTTTATTGATTCTCTGACTCCCGCAACTGTTGTAGATGATGACTGGCGGAAGTTTGTTGATCAGAAAAAGATTGAAGAGCTTGAACGTATTATAGACGAAGAAAACCTCAACCGTGAGGCTGCCTATAAGTTTGTAGACAGTGCTTTCCGCGATGGTTATGTGCAGACTACAGGTACAGCATTGACAAAAGTGTTGCCTCCAATGTCGAGATTTTCTGCCAAAAGTGAACGCCCTAAGAAAAGGGAGAGTGTATTGGAAAAGATAAATGCATTCTTCAATAAATTTTGGGATATTTCGGGAGGAAAGTTGTTTAATAATTAAAACTTTAAGTTTCAAAAGCTATGAGCAGAGGATTTGTCAAAGAAGGAGATCAGGAAGAAATTCCGATAGTGCCTCCCAGAGCTTTTTTGCCGGAAGGTGAAACAAACTATGTTACCCAGGTGGGTATGAATGAACTATTGGCCGAAAAGGAGAAGCTGGTCAGTGAAAGAGAAAATCTGAGCATAGTAAACGAAGACGAGAAACGAATTGCGGTAAACCATATTAACGCGAAATTGTTTCTGCTGGACAACAGGATTGATACTGCCGTAATTGTCAATTTAGAAGAGCAGCCTCAGAATGAAGTGAGGTTTGGTGCCTCGGTGACACTCAGGATAGAAGAAGCAAATAGAATTAAAACTTTTCAAATTGTTGGTGTTGATGAAGCCGATGTTTCTAAGGGGAAAATTTCCTTTGTGTCGCCTTTGGCAAGGGCGTTGACTAATAAGAGAATCGGGGACAAAGTCATGATTAAACGAGACAACAAAAGTTTTGTTTATGAAATATTGGATATAACTTATTTGAACATTTAATTTGGTTATAAAGCTTAATAACCATAAATTTACATGTTAATAAATATTTATACTTATAAGTACAATATGAATAGATTTAACCTGTTTATTGCAGCAGTAATTATGTCAATTGCTTTCCTTGGTGCCTGTTCACAGAAGGGCGTAGATTATAAAACATACCCCAATGACCCTATCAATGCACGTATTTATACGCTTGACAATGGTTTAAAGGTATATATGAGCGTAAACACCGAAACTCCACGAATTCAGACTTATGTTGCTGTTCGTGTGGGTGGCAAGAACGACCCGTCGGAGACTACCGGTTTGGCGCACTACTTTGAACACTTGATGTTTAAAGGCACTGAGAAGTTCGGTACACAAGACTATGAGAAAGAAAAACCTCTTCTTGATGAAATTGAGCGACTCTTTGAAGTGTATCGCAGCACAGAAAATGAAGATGAGAGAAGAAGTATTTATCAGGTGATAGACAGTATCTCTTACGAAGCGTCAGAATACGCTATTCCTAACGAGTACGACAAGCTGATGGCATCTATCGGTGCAACGGGTACTAATGCCTATACAGGTTTTGACATGACTGTATATACCGATAATATTCCGTCTAATCAGATCGATAACTGGGCAAGAATTCAAGCCGACAGATTTAGTAATAACGTTATTCGCGGTTTTCATACAGAGTTGGAAACGGTTTACGAAGAAAAGAACATGTCTCTTACCCGCGATGGAAGAAAAGTAAACGAACAGTTAATGGCAGCACTTTTCCCTCATCATCCTTACGGACAACAGACCGTCCTCGGTACTCAGGAGCATCTTAAAAATCCATCAATAACTACTATCAAGGAATATTATCGCACCTATTACGTACCTAACAATATGGCTATTTGTCTGGCAGGTGATTTTGATCCTGATGAAATGATTGGAATTATCGAGCAATATTTCGGAGATATGATGCCTAACCCAGATCTGCCCGAGCTGGAAGTATCTAAAGAGGAGCCTGTTACAGAACCAATAGAGGTTGATGTATTTGGGCTTGAAGCTGAGAACGTTACAATTGGATGGCGTTTTGACGGCTGGTCATCTTCAGATAAAGATATGCTTGATCTTATAAGTATGATTATGAATAATGGGCAAGCGGGACTAATAGATCTTAATCTTATTCAGAAGCAGGAAGTGCTTTCGGCTTATGCAGGAGCAAGCAGTATGGCGGATTATTGCGTATTTATGATGGGTGCTACTCCTAAAGTGGGTCAAAACTTAGAGGAAGCCGGTGGTCTGCTTTTGAATGAAATCAATAATCTAAAGAGTGGCAATTTCTCTGAAGATCTGATTAAAGCATCTGTAAATAACCTTAAACTGGGGGAAATGCGTCGAATAGAAAATAACTCTGCACGTGCCAACTGGTTTGTAAATTCGTTTATTAATGGTACAGAGTGGGATTATGAGTTCTCAAGAGTCGATAGAATCTCTGCAATCACCAAACAGCAGATAATAGACTTCGCTAATGAATATTTTGCAGACAATTATGCAGTTATCTATAAACGAGAAGGAAAAGACAATAATATAGTACAGATAGACAAACCGCAAATAACACCTATTGCAACAAACAGGGATGTAAGCAGTGAATTCCTGCGTGAAATACAATCGACAGCAGTGAAGCCAATTGAACCTCTGTTTCTTGATTACGATACAGACTTAAGCAAACTCGAAGCCAAATCTTCCATACCTGTGCTTTATAAGCAAAACGTTACTAATGGGATATTCAGCCTAAACTACGTTTTTGATATGGGCACAAATCATGATAAGGCTTTAGGAACTGCATTTGAATATCTTAAATATCTTGGAACCTCAAACAAATCGCCCGAGCAAATTAAAACAGAATTCTATAATCTTGCTTGCTCATTTGATGTATCATCCAATACGGAAAGAGTATATCTGAGGTTATCGGGATTGGCCGAAAATATGAAGCCTGCAATTGCTTTATTTGAAGAATTATTAGCCGATGCTCAGGTTAATGAAGAGGCTTTTACAAATCTTACAACAGATTTTATTAAGAAACGCAAAGACGCAAAACTTAATCAGAGCGAGAACTTTAACCGACTTACTCAATATGCAATATGGGGTTCGGACTCACCGGTTAAAAATATATTGTCTGAAACAGAACTGAAGACTATGAACCCTGATGAGCTGACCGACAGGATTAAAAATCTTAAGAATATTGAACACTTTATTATGTATTATGGTCCCTCTTCTGAACAGGAATTTTTATCAACAATCAACGAACTGCACAATGTAGCCGACACTCTTAATCCTGTTCCGGAAACCGAAAGGTTCAAACATGAGATTACCAATGAGAACAGGGTACTTCTTGCTGAATATGATGCTGCACAAATCTACCTGGGTATGCATTCAAATTCTGAGAAATTATTTGACGTGAATATAGAACCCACCCGCGAAATGTATAACACCTACTTTGGCGGAGGCATGAATGCGATTGTATTCCAGGAATTACGCGAAGCAAGAGGTTTGGCATACACTGCAAGAGCAGGCCTGGATGCACCTTCAAAACAAAAATATCCATATCTAATGCGCACATACATCGCAACACAGAACGATAAAATGAATGATGCTCTGCAGGCTTTTAATTCGATATTAATCGACATGCCTGTTTCTGAAAATGCTTATGAGCTTGCAAAAGAGGGTTTATTAACTCGTCTGCGCACAGATAGAATTACAAAAGAGAATATTCTGTGGAACTACGTTTATGCGCAGGATCTGGGCTTGAATACAGACCGCCGTAAAGCTCTGTTTGAACAGGTTACAACAATGACTCTCTACGATATTAAAGCATTCCAGGAAGAGTGGGTAAAAGATCGCAAATACACCTATTATATTCTTGGCAAAGAGTCGGATCTCGACCTTCAGGCACTCGGAGAGTACGGACCAATACAACGTGTTTCTCAACAAGAACTGTTTGGTTATTAATTAAATTGTCCCGAAACTTGCTCCCGTTTTACTGAACGCTAGGTACTGGATCTATATTCAGAAGGGGTCATTCCGATGATTTTCTTAAAGAGTCTGTTAAAATAATAGACATTCTCAAATGATAAATCATAGGCTATATCCTTTATAGATTTATCTCCGGTAATTAGTAACAGCTGCGCTCTTTCAATTTTCTTTTGATTTATATATTTTATTGGTGTTGTTTGCATATCGTTCTTAAATATTCGTATAAAGTGATCTTTGGATAAACAGCATATATCCACCAACTCATCAACAGTAATTTGTTTATCAATGTTTTTACGAATGTATCTGATTGCTTTTAAAACCCTGTCATCAACAATTTCATATTTGTTTTTTGATAACACCAGGAATCGCGTCAATAGCTGATATAATATACCTTTTGTTTCTAATAATGCATATACCGGTTTATTACTTTGGTAATTTATACTGCTAATGAGATGCTGTGTATCATCATATACTAAGGGGTCGTAATGAGTTAAACTTATATCTGGATTAATATTAAAAAGGCGTTCTACTAATAAGGCATCTATTTCAGAAGCATTAATCTCCACAGGATACATTAGATCTTCTAAAACACTTATACCGGAAATTTCATTTTCATATATATGTATATAATAGAGTGCAAAATAATCATCACACTCATAGCTATGCAAGGTGAATGGGGGTACCATATATAAAAACTTCGGCTTTAACTCTTGTACTCTACCATTGGGTATATGTAATTTTGCAGAGCCTTCTTTTACTAGATATATTCTGGCAAAAGGACTTTTAACATTTTTATAATTCCAGTCTGCATGATGAACGGCAAATCCGATATTCAGCAGGATAAGCTGTAGCGAGTCAATATCTATCATTTTGCATTTTTCTAAAAGGAAACAATATTAATAACTTAGTACGCAAATTTAATAACTAATGTCGATATTGTATTATATACTGCATAAATTATATTAGACTATTAACATTAATATAATCTTAATTTACAATTAAATATGAATCTGTTAAATAATTGCCGGTTTACTTAAATATTCCGGTAATTATTATTAGTTTAACACTCTGATATTGTTAATTAAAATTTATACAAGATGAATAAAAAGGAATTTTCCTGTGTTTTTATCAGTTTATTATTTTTAGCTTGTTCACCAAAACATGAAAAAATGCAGGAGGGAATGTATGAACCGACTTGGGAGTCGCTTTCGCAATATGGCAGTGCTCCGGATTGGTTCAGAGATGCTAAGTTTGGGATTTGGGCACATTGGGGACCACAATGTCAGCCGGAGCAGGGCGATTGGTATGCACGCGGCATGTATGACGAGGGTAGCCACCAGTATAAGTGGCATGTTGAGAATTACGGTCACCCCAGCGAGTTTGGCTTTAAGGATGTTATAAATATCTGGAAAGCAGAAAACTGGGATCCCGACAGATTGATGGATTTATATAAGAGGGTTGGCGCAAAGTATTTCTTCACCTTGGGTAATCACCATGATAATCTGGATTTATGGAACAGTAAATACCATGAATGGAACTCTGTAAACATGGGACCCAAGAAAGATATTGTTGGCGGATGGGAGAAGGCTGCACGGGCTAATGACATGTATTTTGGTGTAAGCATTCACTCTGCACATGCGTGGACATGGTATGAAACATCTCAACGAGCTGATAAGGAAGGTCCCATGAAAGATGTTCCGTATGATGGGAACTTGAGAAAAGAAGATGGAAAAGGGAAATGGTGGGAAGGTTATGATCCTCAGGATTTGTATGCACAAGATCATCCGCTAAGTGAGGAGAGCAATAATACAGGCCGCATACACAGTCAGTGGGGCTGGGAAAACGGGGCATCAGTTCCAACTGAAGAATATTTTCAGAATTTCTTCGACAGGAATGTTGATATGATTAATAAATATAGCCCTGATTTGGTTTATTACGATGATACAAGCATGCCGCTGTGGCCGGTTAGTGACGTTGGCTTAAAGGTTGTCTCTCATTTCTACAACAAGAGCATTGCAGATAACAAAGGAGTAAATAATGCTGTTGTATTTGCAAAGATACTTACTGAAGATCAGAAAAACAGCCTGGTGTGGGATGTGGAAAAGGGTGTCCCTGATAATATTCAGGATAAGCCGTGGCAGACATGTACATGTCTGGGGAATTGGCATTACGACAAGTCGCTCTATGACCGCAATGGATATAAATCGGCAACATCAGTAGTTCACATGCTTATCGACATTATCAGTAAGAACGGGAACCTCCTGCTTAGCGTGCCTATGAGAGGTGACGGTACTATTGATGATAAGGAAGAAGCTATACTAAGTGATATCGCTGCCTGGATGGATATTAACAGTGAAGCAGTTTATGAGACAAGGCCTTGGACTATTTTTGGCGAGGGTCCTGTGGCAGAATCATCTAACCCGCTCCAGGCTCAGGGTTTTAACGAGGGAAGACATAAGCCTTATACCGCTGAAGATATTCGCTTTGTAGTAAAAGATTCAGTTTTATATGCACATGTGCTTGCCTGGCCTGAAAACAATGTGATTAATATCAAATCTTTAGCCGAAGGTAGCAGTTTGTTTCAACAACCTATTGAAAATATCTCACTTCTCGGATTAGAAAACAAAATATTGTATGAAAGGACTAATGAGGGATTATCAATATTTCTGCCGGAAAATGAGAAACCTAATGAAATTTCTTTTGTATTGAAAATATCATGATAATTAGCGTATAGTATAATATAAATTTTAATAATATGATTTATAAATCACAAGGAGCATTTTTACCGGGAAATAGTTCGGTAATTCTCAAAGATGTTGAATTCAGAAAACCGGGTCATGGAGAGGTACTCATAAAAGTAAAATCATCTACGATCTGTGGTAGTGACATTCGTGCTATTTATAGGGAGCACTTAGGTAAAGGTCCTGAAAAGTATCAAAATAAAATTGCAGGACATGAACCTGCAGGACAAATTATTGAATGTGGTGAAGGAATGAAGCGGTTTAAAAAAGGAGACCGTGTAGTTGTATATCATATTTCAGGATGCGGTTGTTGTTATGATTGTCGCCGGGGGTACATGATTTCGTGCAAAAGTGATTACCGTGCAGCTTATGGCTGGCAACGCGACGGTGGAATGAGTGAGTACATGATTGCTGAAGAAAAGGATCTTATACTGCTTCCGGATGAACTCACCTATACTGATGGAGCTCAGATTGCATGCGGTTTCGGGACAGTATATGAAGCATTGGACAGAATCGGGATAAGTGGAAATGATGCTGTCCTGGTAACTGGATTGGGGCCTGTTGGGCTGGCTGCTTTAATGCTTGCAAAAGCTATGGGGGCACAAAAACTGGTGGGGACGGATACTGTAAAAGAGAGATGTGATATTGCAAAGGGTATGGGTTTAGCTGATGAAGTGTTTGTATCAGATGCAGATGCACTTCAAAATGTAATGAAAGCAACAAATAACAGGGGTTTTGAAAGAGCTGTGGATTGCTCCGGACACACTCTTGGTCGACAATTAGCTATCAGAGCTACGCGTCAGTGGGGTAAAATAGCAATGATTGGAGAAGGGGGTACGGTTGAATTTAATCCTAGTCCTGATATTATTCATGACCAGAAGACGATTTTTGGTTCATGGGTAACTTCTACCTGGAAAATGGAGGAGCTGGTTGAAAGAATTGTTCGCTGGGGAATCCATCCTGAGGATTTGGTTACACATAGATTCACTCTATCAAAAGTAAGTGAAGCATTCTCACTCATGGCAGAGGGGAAATGTGGTAAAGTGGCAATCGTTTTCGATGAAGAAATTAAGTAACTCCAATAGATTTGTAAATTAATAAACTTATTGTAATGCAAAAAATAGATTGTAGCAAGGTACCAAAAATTACTTTAAATAACGGATCTGTAATTCCTGTGATTGGAATGGGAACTTTCGGGTCTGATAATTATGATGCTCATACTGTTGCAAAAGCCGTCAAAAGTGGTGTTGAAATGGGGTATCGTCATATTGATTGCGCTTCTGTATATGATAATGAAAAGGAGATAGGAGCTGTTCTTAAAGAAGTTTTTGATGAAGGCATTGTAAAGCGTGATGAGATTTGGATAACATCAAAAGTATGGAACGACAAACACAATAATGTTATAGAATCTTGCAAGCAGACATTAAAAGATCTGCAGTTGGAATTTTTGGATTTATATTTGGTTCACTGGCCTTTCCCAAACTTCCATCCACCCAAATGTGATGTAAACACCCGTCAGGAAAATGCAGTTCCTTATATTCATGAGAATTACATGAAAACATGGGAACAGATGGAAAGTTTACAAAAGATGGGGTTGACAAAAAATATCGGTACGTCCAATATGACAATCCCTAAAATGAAACTTTTATTGCGGGACTGTAATATAAAACCTGTAATAAATGAAATGGAGATACATCCACATTTTCAGCAACAAGAACTTTTCGACTTCTTAAAGAGTAAAGGAATTGAAGTAATAGGATATAGCCCTATTGGATCTCCTAAACGTCCTGAGCGCGATAGGACTCCTGAAGATACTGTTGACATTGAGGATCCGGTTATAGTCTCAATAGCTCGCCGACTTAATGTACATCCGGCTGTTGTATGCCTGAAATGGGCTGTTCAACGCGGACAAATAACTATTCCTTTCACAGTGAAAGAGGACAAATTATACAATAACATTAAAGGTATTATAGAAGATCCTTTAACAGATGATGATATGCTTAACATCTCAAAGATAGACAAGGGCAATCGTCTGATTAAAGGACAGGTTTTCTTATGGAAAACAGCTGAAAGCTGGGAAGATCTTTGGGATTTGGACGGAGAAATAAAAAAATAAACCATGGTAATATCACAAAATTAAAAATTAGGTTTACAATCTGATGAATTATGCACTAGTCATTACATTTAATAAAAGTAAATTAAAAATCTAAAGTAAATATGAAATGAGAGCAAAATTATTAATTTTTCTGATATTCTATAGCCTTGTAATTTTTTCTCAGAATTTCAATCCAATTATCCCGGACAATATAGCAGACCCGTCAATTTCTAAATTTGGAGACACTTATTACCTTTATGGTACAACTGATATAGATAAAGGACTTAAGGAAATGGGACCTCCTGTAGTTTGGAAATCCAAAGACTTTGTAAACTGGAGTTTTGAAGGAACGATACTTACCGGGATCGATTGGAACAAACCATATACTTATACTGATAATGAGGGAAGAAAGAAATACGGCTATTACCGGTATTGGGCTCCGGGAAGAGCTGTAAAAAAAGACAATCTCTACTATCTATTCCCTACCATTGTTTCTCCGGATGGCTCATGTCCGGTATATACATTAGTCTCTGAGTCACCAGATGGTCCTTTTCGCTTTCAGAACGGAGATGGTTTGTTTTGGGAAGAAGTTCCGGATGGAAAACAACTTAGTCAACCATTGGTCCCGGATATTGATGTAGAACCGTTTATAGATGATGACGGGAAAAGTTATGTGTACTGGCGACAAAGGAAAGCCGCTCAGGTAAACCCTGGATTTTCTGAGATACAGGGTGAGATTATTACCATTCCAACCAAAAGGACAGCTTACTCAGAAGGTCCCACACTATTTAAAAGAAATGGGATTTACTATTATATATATACACAAGGAGGCGATCAAAATTACCGTAACGCCTATATGATCAGTAAAGAAGGACCATTAAGTGGGTTCGAAGCTCCCGAAGGCAATGATATCTTCATTTTTTCTTCTATTGAAAATGGGGTCTGGGGACCGGGACACGGAAATATATTCTATGACGCCGGTTCAGATGCTCATATTTTCGTTTATTTAGAGTTTGGTGAAGGAAGCACTACAAGACAAGTATTTGCAGATAAAATGGAATTTAATCCTGATGGTACTATAAAAACAATTATACCTGGTTTTGAAGGAGTAGGATATCTTAATAATATACCTGACACCCGAAATAATTTGGCTTTAGATGCAAAAGTAACTGCTTCAAGCTATAAGGATGAAAAAACTTCAACTGAAAAAATTGAAACTTCGCCGAATAATCCTAAACCTGATGAGAAGTCTGTAGTTGTATCCCGAAAATTTACTTATGAACCACAAAATGCAATTGACGGTTCTAATGGAACTCGCTGGATGGCATCGGAAAATGATAAAGCTCCACATTTAACTCTCGACTTTGAAAAAACAGTAAATTTAAAACAGTGTGATTTATCGTTCACATTTCCAGCATTCGGACATGCATGGATACTTGAGAAATCATTGGATGGGAATCATTGGGAAGTATGTGGTATTCAGAATGAAGCAGTTGCTCGTTCTCCGCATACAATCACAGAAATAGGAGAAGCTAGACATCTGAGAGTAAGCATTATAAAAGGAAGTCCCGGATTATGGGAAATCAAGGTATATTAGATTAATAATAATCAATATGATAAGGAAAGTACCAATTGTAATAATATTTCTGATCTTCTACAATCTAAATGCATTTTCTCAAGATCATACAATATGGGGAAATTGGACTTCATGGGGAGATCAACATGATGGTACCTATCTAAATCCGATAATTCCAGCTGATTTTAGTGATATTGATTGTATTCGGGTTGGAAATGATTTTTACGCAATTTCATCTACTTTTCAGTTTTCTCCCGGAATGGTTGTGCTTCACTCTACCGATCTGGTAAACTGGCGTATTTGTGGTTATGCTGTTGAAGATCTGGCTCAGATCAGTCCAGAACTGAACTGGACATCCATGAATAGATATGGGCGTGGTATCTGGGCAGGCACTATACGGTATAATAATGGACGGTTTTATGTTTTTTTCGGAACACCGGATGAAGGATATTTTATGACATCTGCTTCAAATCCGGAAGGGCCATGGGATCCTTTACATCAACTATTAGACGAGCCCGGATGGGACGACTGCTCTGTTTTGTGGGATGAAGATGGGTCAGCATGCTTTGTAGGAACAAATTTTGCAGATAATTATAAGACATATCTCTTTAATATGTCTGCAGATGGAAGAAAAATTGACTGGTCATCTGCTATTCTGGTAAACTCGGGTGCAGGCAGAGAAGCAAATAAATTGATAAAGGTGGGTGATTGGTATTATCTTATTTTTAGTGAACATTACCCTGAAAAAGGAAGATATGTGATGGCTAAACGATCCCGAAATTTAACGGGTCCATATATTGAAGAAAAGCAGCTTGCTTATCCTTCTCGAGAAGCCATGGAGCCAAATCAAGGGGGTATAATACAGGCACAAAACGGCAATTGGTATTTTTTGACGCATCATGGAACAGGAGGATGGGAAGGACGTGTCGCAAGCTTACTTCCGGTTACCTGGATCGACGAGTGGCCTATTATTGGCGAGGTTGATTCTAATAATATTGGTACAATGATATATAAAGGTGAAGTACCCGGATTCAATCCACATGGAAACCAGCTGCTTACAACTGATTACTTTGACAAAGAACCTATTTCTCTTCAATGGCAATGGAATTATCAGCCACGAATTGAAATGTTTTCTTTAAATGAAAGACCAGGCTGGCTACGTTTGAAAGCATTTAAACCTCTTAAAAAAAATCAACTCCTGCTTGCAGGGAACACTCTTTCTCAAAGAACTTTCAGAAGTAAGGGAAACGAAGTGATAACTAAATTCGATATATCTGGAATGACAGATGGACATAAAGCCGGTCTTTGTCATTTTTCAAAAGAATATGCTGCCATTGGAATATCTCAAGCGGAAGGATTAAGAAGACTGGCATATTGGCAAAATGATTCATTAATTCTTGGTGATATTATTTCTACAACAAATATCTGGTTCAAATCAGTTTGGGGATTAGATGGAATAAGCCAATTTTCTTATAGTTTAGATGGGCAAAATTTTAAAGATTTCGAAAAGTCATACCAAATGAAATGGGGTTATTATCGTGGAGACAGAATCGGAATATTTTGCTTCAATGATAACGAAGATAGTGGATTTGTGGATGTGGATTTTTTAGAATATAAGGTGTATTAACAAATAAATTTGTCTTGGGATAGACCAGCTATCGTAAGAGAAACCAAACTAGACATCACTTGTACAAATAATTGCATAAAAAAACTCCCTCAAAATTTCTTTTGAAGGAGTAACTTTGTAATTGGTTTTTTGTGCGGTCGAAGGGACTCGAACCCCCACGTCTCTCGACACTAGATCCTAAGTCTAGCGCGGCTACCAATTACGCCACGACCGCAATCGGAGTGCAAAGATACAACTTATTTTTAATTTACCTTGATTTTAGGCAGTATTTTTTTACTGTTTCCTCAATCACTTTAGGATAATGCTCATATTCCAATGCATGAACCTTGTTTGCTATATCATCAGGTGTATCTTCGGGCAAAACATCACAAAATGATTGAAAGATTATATCCCCTTCATCATAGTTCTCATTTATATAATGTATGGTGATCCCAGTTTCCAGGTCACCTGCATTTTTCACGGCCTGATGAACACGATCGCCATACATCCCTTTACCACCATGTTTGGGCAGTAGTGCAGGATGAATATTTATAATGGATTCGGGATATGACTCCAAAATTGAATCGGGTACTTTTAATAAAAAACCTGCCAGTACTATAAAATCGATTTTATAATCTTTGAGGGTTTTCAATATCTTTATACCATCAGCAAATTCTATTTTATTAAATGAAACAGATGGGATTCTCAGTTTTTTTGCACGCTCGTGTACGTAAGCATCACTCTTGTTTGATACAATAAGAGTTATGCTAATATTATTATTATCAGAAAAATAATTAGCAATATTTTCTGCATTACTTCCATTACCTGAGGCAAAAATTGCAACATTCACCATTGAAAAGTCTATTTTTTTGCACAAATAAACTATATTTGTGCACCTTTTTGATTTTTAGTTGACAAAAGCTTGCACAATTAGAGAAAAATTGTGTTACTTTGCAATCGCAAATTTAAGAATAATATTTTTATTTATTAATTAATATCGAAAGTTATGTCAGAAGTAGCACAAAGAGTGAAATCTATCATTGTCGACAAATTGGGAGTTGAAGAATCTGAAGTTACAGAAACTGCAAGCTTCACCAATGATTTAGGAGCTGATTCACTTGATACAGTAGAGTTGATTATGGAATTCGAAAAAGAATTCAACATCTCAATTCCTGACGATCAGGCAGAAAAGATCTCAAGTGTTGGCGATGCAATTTCGTATGTAGAACAACACGCGAAATAATCCATTTTATTCATGGAATTAAAAAGAGTTGTAGTAACAGGCCTGGGAACCATTAATCCGCTGGGCAACGACGTGGAAACCACGTGGAAAAATGCTTTAGCCGGTAGAAGTGGAGCTGGGCCTATTACTCATTTCGATTCGTCACTTTTCAAGACTCAATTTGCTTGCGAAGTAAAGGATTTTGATCCAAATAATCTTTTCGAGAGAAAAGAAGCAAGGAAATATGACCGATATTCACATTTTGCCATTCAGGCAGCGAAAGAAGCAATGGAAGATTCGGGACTTGATCTGGAAAAAGAAAATAGAGATCGGATAGGTGTGATCTTTTCTGCCGGGATTGGTGGAATAAGAACTTTTGAAGAAGAGGTAGGCGGTTATTATCTTGAACAAGATAAAAGTCCAAGGTTTAATCCTTTTTTCATTCCGAAAATGATAGCTGATATTGCTGCAGGGCACATCTCTATGATTTATGGACTGAGGGGTCCTAACTATGCAACCGTGTCAGCCTGTGCTTCATCAACAAACTCAATAGTGGATGCATTCAATCTCATCAGGCTTAACAAAGCAAATGTGATTGTATCCGGAGGATCTGAAGCAACCATCAGCGCTGCTGCTGTAGGAGGTTTCAATGCAATGCACGCGCTCTCAACAAGAAATGACGCACCCGAAACAGCTTCACGTCCATTTAGTGCAAGTCGTGACGGATTTGTCATTGGCGAAGGCGGTACTGTTCTGGTTCTTGAAGAACTGGAGCATGCCATAGCCCGTGGAGCAATTATTTATGCAGAAGTAGCAGGAGGAGGAATGTCGGCAGATGCTTATCATATCACCGCTTCACATCCTGAAGGACTTGGTGCCAAGCTTGTAATGAGAAATGCACTGGAAGATGCAAATCTCACTCCAGAGGATATAGATTATATAAATGTTCACGGAACATCTACACCTGTTGGTGATATATCTGAAGCTAGAGCTATACTTGACGTGTTTGGCGATTATAGCTATAAGTTAAACATCAGTTCTACAAAATCGATGACCGGACATCTTCTTGGAGGTGCGGGAGCGCTTGAAGCTCTCTTTTGCATACTTTCGATAAGAGATCAGGTAGTTCCCCCAACCATTAACCATGAAGAAGGGGATAATGATCCGGATATCGACTACAATCTGAATTTTACATTCAACAAAGCTCAAAAAAGAGAGATAAGAGCTGCGTTATCTAATACTTTTGGCTTTGGGGGACACAACGCAAGTGTAATTCTCAAGCAATACAACAAGTAGTGTGTTAAGAAGACTCGTGAAAAGGGTAAAGGCTATTCCTCATAGAGGTAAAGAGCCTTACCTTTCGTTTTACAACGTACTGGGATTTTATCCTGACAGGATTGATCTCTATAAAGAAGCCATGACTCACCGCTCCTCCTCCATTCGTTCCAAAAAAGGCAAATGGGTAAATAATGAGCGACTTGAATTCTTGGGTGATGCTATATTGGATGCAATTGTAGCTGATATCCTTTATAAGAAATTTGAACACAAGAAAGAGGGTTTTCTCACCAGCACTCGTTCCCGCATAGTGCAGAGGGAAACACTTAATAAACTTGCTGTGGACTTGGGATTGGATAAGCTGATTGTTTCAGCCACCCGGAACCTTGCACACAACACTAATATTAACGGCGATGCACTCGAAGCTCTTATTGGTGCCATTTACCTTGATCAGGGATACCGTGTTGCTAAGAAGTTCGTGTTTGAAACTCTAATAAAGCAACATTTGAATATTGATAAAGTTCTGAAGAGTGAAGTCGATTTTAAGTCAAGATTGATTGAGTGGGGACAAAAAAACAAAGTTGATGTGACTTTTGAAGTAACAGAGTCTTCATACGACACACAAAACAATCCTGTTTTCATTTCCTGCGTTAAGGTTGGCAATGTAGAAATTGGCTCTGGAAAAGGCTATTCAAAGAAAGAATCGCATCAGAAAGCTGCAAAAGTAGCCATTAAAAAATTGCGTGAAAGCAATGATCTGCAGGATATTCTTACAGACTCCACAAAATCTGATTCAGAGGAGAACGATAAAGAATCTTAAGGGGTTACCAAACCCCGAAAGATATTCCCATTTTTTTACCCTGAACTACAAGGTCAGTATCCGGTGTTACAACACGCAGCTTACCTTCAACTTCAGATAATGGCACATCAGATATTTCATTTCCAAGTTTAGCAACCATACGACCGAACTTGCCTTCATAAATAAGATCAGCTGCACGTCCTCCTAAAAGTGTTCCTAGAATTTTGTCACTGGGTGAAGGAGATCCACCTCTTTGGATGTATCCTAAAACAGTTTCACGTGTCTCATACCCTGTCTGCTCCTGAATCTCTCTGGCAAAGTAAGTAGCCGGGCGTTCTTTAGTTGGGAGTTCCACCCCTTCAGCCACTGCAACAATTGAATAAGCTTTTCCTATCTCCATCCGCTTGTTGATCTTATCAATTATAACTTTCATATTATAACCCAGCTCGGGGAGTAAAATAATATCAGCACCACCTGCCATACCTGCATAAAGGGTGATCCAACCGGCATGATGTCCCATAAGTTCAATAACCATAACACGGCGGTGAGAACTGGCAGTTGAATGTAGTCTGTCAATAGCTTCAGTTGCAATATTTACAGCTGTATCAAATCCAAAGGTCACATCAGTACCATAAACATCATTATCAATAGTTTTTGGTATACCGATAACGTTAAGCCCCAACTCAGAAAGCATATAGGTTGTACGTTGAGTCCCATTACCCCCTATACATACAAGACAATCCAATCCCAACTCATGATAAGCATTCTTAATCTGCTCCCTGTCCTTCTCATCAGGTGAGGTAATCATTTTACGAAAAACCTTTTCTCTTGCAGTACCCAGTATAGTACCACCTAAATTCAATATGCCGGAAAGCGAAGGATCAGTCAGCTCTACTATATCTTTGTAAAGTAGCCCTGTGAAGCCATTCTGAATCCCTATTACCTGCATACCATAATTATTGATAGCCGTTTTGCCAACACCACGAATGGTTGCATTAATTCCGGGTGCATCTCCACCCGATGATAGAATTCCAATTTTCATTTGATTTCTGTTTTAAATATTTTTTCGCACAGATGCACAAAGACACACAAAGTAAAGAAAAAAGGGAGAAAAAATGGATTATAAAAGAAATATTAAGTTGTTTTGGAATAAATAATTTTAGCAGCTCTGCCTGAAGCACCGCTTTCACCAAGAATTTCACGCATCTCCTTGTAGTTATTAAGCATGTTTTGTCTGTATTTTTGTACATGAAGCATTTGCCCAAGCTCTCTACGTACATTTTCAACAGTGAATGATTCGGCAAAATACTCTTTCACCACTTCCTGATTACAAATAAGATTTACTAGCGAGATATATGGAGTATGAAGGATATTTCTAAAAGCCCAGCTTGAAAGTTTTGGTGCAGACATACGATAACAAACAACTTGCGGAACATCTAAAATAGCTGCTTCAAGAGTAGCAGTGCCCGAAGTCACAAGAGCCGCATCCGATTGTGCCAGAATACGGTAAGTCTGGTCAAACAGTACAACAACATCAGGATTAGAAGCAGTATATTTTTTATAGAAATCGCGATCTATTCCCGGTGCTCCCGCTATAATAATCTGGTAACCATCAGTGTAACTTCCCACTGATTCGAGCATTGAAGGCAGATTACCTGCAATCTCCTGTTTCCTGCTACCTGCAAGCAGAGCAATAATCGGTGTGTCTGGAAGTTCATTTGACTTTACAAAATCATTAAAAGATTCATATTTGTAATTTCTGTTTTCAATTGCATCAACGGTAGGATTGCCTACATAATGAACATCACAGTTGTGTTTCTTAAAGAAGTCGACTTCAAAAGGTAATATACACAACATCTCATCGACATATTTCTTGAAAGACTTCACGCGATACTCTTTCCAGGCCCATACCTTTGGAGAGATATAATAATAGACAGGGAAACTAAGCTTTGTCTTTATATACTTTGCAATCTTCAAATTAAAACCTGGATAATCAACAAGAATAACTGCATCAGGTTTATACTCTGATATATCTCTTTTACATAGAGAGAGATTTTTAAGAATTGTCCGGCTGTTCATAATAACCGGCATTATCCCCATGAATGCTAGTTCACGGTAATGTTTTACAAGGGTACCACCAGCCGATTTCATAAGATCACCCCCAAAAAAGCGGAAATCAGCATTTTTATCTAGTTCTTTTAATGATTTCATCAAGTTTGATGCATGTAAATCCCCGGATGCTTCGCCAGCTACTAAATAATACTTCATAGTTGTACCCTTTTACCTAATAACAAAATTCAACTGATTAAAGTTAACATTGAATCTCCCACTCTTTCATCTCTGGAATCAAATCGTATGCAGTCATATCAATTTTAACAGGCACCACAGCAGCATAACCATTTGCCAGAGCCCACTCATCATTATTCTCGTTGTTAGCATCCCAGTTTTCAAAATTACCTGTCATCCAGAACACTTCCCTATCGCCTCCATCTTTTGAACGTTGATATTCATTAACCCACTTCCCTTGAGTCTGTGTAGTCATTTTAACACCCTTTACTTCACCGGCAGGGACATTCACATTCAGACAAATACCTTTTGGGAGGCTGTCCTTTAAAACTTTCTCGGCTAGTTTACGTGCAACTTTTGCTGTAGCAGTGAAGTCTGCGTCGGGAGTAAAATCACACAGGGACATAGCAATCGATGGGACATCAAACACGCAACCCTCCAGAGCTGCAGCTACTGTACCTGAATATAAAACACTTATTCCTGCATTTGAACCATGATTTATTCCCGATACCAGAAGATCTGGTTTTCTCTCAACAAATTCATTCAAAGCCAACTTAACACAATCAACAGGCGTACCGTTACACATGTATGCAGTAAGATTTTCCTCTTTATGATAAATTCTTGCACGCAACGGGTGTGTAGTAGTGATAGCACTTGACATGCCTGAACGGTGTGTATCAGGAGCGAAAACAACAATCTCTCCCAAACCCTTCATCGCATTTATTAATTCGGCTATTCCTTTTGCTTGATATCCATCATCGTTAGTTATAAGTATAAGTGGTTTTTTGTTAGTCATTTTATTTCGATTATTTATTTTTATCTAAATCCTGTTTTAAATTTTTGAAATACAAATATAAGGAAAATCAGGCAGTTTGCCATAGAATAAAAAAAAGGTAAAACAGTCGTAATTACAATCTTGATAAAAACGTAACAACTTTTCCTTAACTTTGTACGTTTATCAATTTATAAGTTTATAAAAATATAATAGTGAAAATGAAGAAAGCATCAAAGATAATATTAACGTTACTCCTTTTCCCGATACTCGCTTTATCACAGGAGGTCAGACCTGTTAAGAATGTTATAGTAATGATTCCTGACGGAACATCTATAGGCGTTTACTCTGCGGCAAGATGGTTTAAACATTACAACGGACTTGGTGAAGGATTAAATATTGATCCCTATATATCAGGTACAGTTACTACATTCTCGTCCAATGCACCGATTGGTGATTCGGCACCTACCGGTTCAACTTATGCCACAGGTGTATTACAGCAAACAGGCAATGTGGCAATACACCCCGAGGTGTCTGAGAATGACATTTATGAGGTCGATTCTAAACGAACCTACCAGCCTGCAGCAACTATTTTAGAAGCTTCAAAAATAGAAAAGGGTAAAGCAGTGGGACTTGTTGTGACTAGTGAATTTCCTCATGCCACACCTGCAGATTTTTCAGCTCATTATTACGCAAGAGGTAATTATGATGCTATTGCACCTCAGATTGCATATCAAAACCTTGACGTTATGTTTGGTGGTGGCAATAGTATTCTCACTGAGGATATTAATCAACATTTCAATAACAGTGGAATTACACTGATTCAGGATGACAAAAATGCATTGCTCAACTACAATAGCGACGGAAAAGTATGGGCTCTTTTTGGTGAGAAAGCATTACCATATAATATTGACAGAAATCCCGACAAATACCCTTCTTTGGCAGAGATGACTGAGAAAGCCCTTGAAGTACTCTCTAAAAATGACAATGGTTTCTTTCTTATGGTTGAAGGGAGTCAGGTTGATTGGGCTGCACATGCAAATGATGCTGCAACAATAATAAATGAATATCTTGCATTTGATGAGGCTGCCGGCATAGCGCTGGATTTTGCAAGAAATGACGGAAACACTGCTGTAGTTATTCTTTCAGACCATGGTAACAGTGGATTCACAATTGGATCTAACAACTGTCCCGGATACGACAAACTCACAATAGATCAGCTATTTGAAACAGTGTCAGGCATTAAATTAAGTGCAAACGGACTTGAATCACTTTTACTTAAAATTCAACCGGATAGCATAAAAACTGAGTTCAGAAATTATACAGGTATAGATATTACAGAAGAAGAACTCCAAACAATACTATCTTCCAGAAATTATCATGAGGGAGATTATACAAAAGTTGGAACAAGTAACAATATGGCACACAATATTGTGAATATACTTAACTCCCGAATGTGTTTTGGATTCACAACAGGAGGCCACACAGGCGAGGAGGTTCTTTTTGCTGCCTACCACCCACAAGGTGATATTCCAAAAGGGCATCTAAATAATATTCAGATAAATGAGTATTTACAAAAGGTCACCGGACTCGAAACAAGCTTACAGACACTGTCTGATAAAATATTTGTAAAACATACTGATGTTTTTGCAGGAATGGAAATCAGAACCAACAAGAGTGATCTCAAATTCCCTATCCTGAACATAAAAAATGGCAATAACAGTTTGGAATTAAAAGCATTTTCTTCTATTGGAAAATTGAATGGCAAATCATTTGATATTGGTTCTGTGGTAGTTTTTATTGACAAGAATGAAACATTCTATCTTCCTAAAGCCCTAAGAGATAAATTAAAATAATTATTCTTTTTTAGTAACTATATCACCCTGGAAAGAAATTGTTTGTCTGTTGACATCATTCACGGATAATCTGCCTGATCCGTTTTCCCATATATCGAAATTAAACTGAACGTGACGGTCAAGGTCGTTAAACCTGATACTCACCCTCCAGTTTCCAGGCTTGCTACCGGGGCTAAAGTTATAGTCGAAATCAGTACTAGTAAAATTATATCCCCCTTTACTTGGATCTAGGGTTGCAGTATAAGCTCTTCCATAGTAAGGCAGATAAGCCTTAACAGTATCAGCTGATATTTTTACATCATAAAATGGAGAAAGATAAACTGATTTGAAACCTGTTGGATGTGCATAAGTAGCTTTAAATGTAAAATCAGATTCCTTTATACCATTATCAATTTCAGCAACTAATTGCTCTTTTTCTGCAACAGACATTGAGCTGCCACAAGCAGAAAAAATTACGATTGTGAGAATTAGAAGTAATTTATTAAATCTGTTGTTTTTCATATTTGTCCCAGTTTTAATAGCTTTATTCTTCTGATAATCAGAAGAACTTATATAATTAACAACTTAAAACTGATTATTGTTTTTAAGCTATCATCCAATTAAAAAAGTTTGAGGAAAATATTGTGAAAGATAAAAAAGTATCAATAAGAACAATAATGAATAAGCAATATAAATATCCGTTTTGGATGTTGTTTTAGAGTATAAATAAGAACTAAGGAAAGATAGAAGAGTAACAGAGAGAATGAGATAGAATAGTGTCTCTTTCCAAAATAATATTTGCAGTAACAACAGAACAACTACCATATACACAATAAACCTCATCAGGCTAAGTGTCAACACCTTGTCGCGTACATATTCTTTTGCACTGAGAATTATATTAATGATAAAGATTACTGCAACAATAAAAATTGCCACCCATTCAAAAATGGAGTAATCAGGTATGTCCGGTATAGAAAAAGCGATAAAATAGTGCATTGGCTGCAGAAAATCGGCAATATTGTCTGATACAAAATAGAAGGAAAACATTGTTACATAAACTAGAAGAACACCAAACAGTGATGCAAGAAAAGAGTTAAGTTGTGGACCACGCATCGACTTCTCCCCTCTCCACCATAAAGGTATTAGTATTAGTGCATATATTTGAAATAGTGATGACACAGCTATCAGAATAGAAGATCTGAAAGAATACAGGTATGAATCAGGCTTCTGATAAGACTCCAGCAAAGGAGTTAGCGCAATAAGTATGATAATAATTGCAATATAGTTGCCGGTCATTACCAGCAAGTAGGGATGCAAACTTAATAAAAACAGGGGTACTGTATATGGCAGGTTTGAACGGGAACGAATAAGACTATACCTATTGTTTATACTAAATAGAATCCATGAAATAATTATTACCGATATAGTTGAAGCAGACAGTGAAATTAAAGGATCTTCAAAAAGGTGAGCTACAGGTTTCCAAAGGTAATTATCGTCGGTATTATAAATCTCCGGCAATCCACAATTCTTGTAGAGTAATATCCTCATTCCAATTACTAAAAGGGTATTAAGTAGAATTACAAAACGCCCTTCAACGAAATTTTCACGAAAGGATTTTACAACGGGATGCATTAGCTGATAGTTTAACTATGGGACTGGAGATCGAAACCAATATCCTTTCGGTAATAGCTTTTTTCAAAATTTATCTTCCGAATATTTTTATATGAAGTTTCCAATGCTTCATTCATATTGTTGCCGAAAGAGGTTACTGCCAGCACCCGTCCCCCTGCAGAAACTACTTCGCCATTAAGAGTAGTTGTTCCGGCATGAAAAACTGTACTATCCATTATTGTATTTAATCCTGTTATAACCTTACCTTTTTCATAAGCTTCAGGATAACCGCCGGAAACCATCATAACCGTTGCAGCACATCTATCTTCAATTTCAAGTACTTTCTGATCCAATGTCTCTGTAGCCACACCTATAAAAAGCTCAAGCAAGTCTGATTTTATCAATGGCAATACTACCTCAGATTCAGGGTCTCCCATTCGTACATTATATTCAATCACTTTAGGATCACCGTTTACATTGATTAATCCAATAAAGATAAAGCCTTTATAATCTATATTTTCTTTCCGCAATCCTTCAACGGTTGGTTTTACGATTGTGGTTCTTACCTTTTCCATAAAATTGTCATCAGCAAAAGGCACAGGAGATATGGCACCCATTCCGCCTGTATTCAAGCCTGTATCACCTTCTCCAATCCGCTTGTAGTCTTTTGCAACAGGTAAAATCTTAAATGAAGATCCGTCAGATAGAACAAATACAGAGCACTCAATACCTGATAAAAACTCCTCTATGACAACCTTATTACCGGCATTTCCAAATTTACCGTTTAACATTTCCCAAAGCATTTGTTTGGCATAGTTCACATCGTCTATGATAAGCACACCTTTTCCTGCTGCCAAACCATCAGCTTTAAGGACATAAGGTGATGAAAGTGAATCAAGAAATGAGTTACCTTCAAAAATATTATCCAATGTTACAGTCTTATAACGCGCTGTAGGTATGTTATGACGCTGCATGAATTTTTTGGCAAAATCTTTACTGCCTTCAAGTTGAGCTCCCTCTTGTGAAGGACCTATTACTGCTATGTGACAGATGTCCTCATCCTCGTGGAAAAAGTCATATACACCCTGAACCAGAGGATCTTCGGGTCCTACAACTATCATATCTATATCATGACTTAAAGAGAATTCCTTTAATGATGCAAAATCAGTTACGTTGAAGGGGACATTTGTTCCTAGCGCAGCAGTTCCTGCATTTCCGGGAGCTATGTACAAATTATTCAAATAACTACTCTTTCGAATTTTCCACGCCATAGCGTGCTCCCGGCCACCTGATCCAAGAATAAGGACATTCATAAAATCTGTAATTGAGTTTAGAAGTTTATACAAAGCTACTAAAAAAAATCAGATTATAAGATGACTTTAATTAAAATGGAGATATTGTTATCTTTGTATCAGGGAAGCCTTATTTTATAGATATAGAACTTCTATCAGGCAGACCCGGATTAATTTCAATAAAATTGTTATGGGCAGAAACAGAGTGTGTTCCCTTTTTGGGATCGAATATCCTATTATTCAGGCCGGTATGGTATGGTGCAGCGGCTCGAAACTTGCATCAGCTGTTAGTAATTCAGGCGGATTAGGCTTGATAGGAGCCGGATCAATGCATCCGGACACTTTACGCGAACATATTCTAAAATGTAAAAATGCTACGAATAAACCGTTTGGAGTTAACATACCTCTTATGTATCCTCAAATAGAGGAGATAATGCAAATAGTTATAGAGGAGAAGGTGCCAATTATCTTTACGTCAGCAGGAAATCCTAAAACCTGGACGTCTAGGCTTAAAAAAGAAGGGATTTTGGTTGCCCATGTAGTTTCCAGCTCTAAGTTTGCTTTAAAAGCCACAGAAGCAGGTGTTGATGCAATTGTTGCTGAAGGGTTCGAAGCCGGAGGTCACAACGGGAGAGAAGAAACAACAACATTAACACTTATACCTCAAGTAAGGAAAGCAACTGACTTACCTTTAATTGCAGCAGGGGGCATTTCCTCGGGTGAATCAATGGCTGCAGCATTTGCTTTGGGTGCAGAAGGAGTTCAGGTAGGCACTCGTTTTGCTCTTACTGTAGAAAGCTCCGCCAGTGATGCTTTTAAACAAAAATGTATTACTTTAAATGAAGGTGACACTACAATCTCACTAAAAAAAGTAACACCTGTACGTTTAATTAAGAATCAATTTTACCAACAGGTTCAAGAAATGGAAGACCAAGGAGCTACAGCTGAAGAATTACGTACATTTCTTGGAAAGGGACGTTCGAAAAGAGGTATTTTTGAAGGGGACCTTTCAGAAGGAGAATTAGAGATTGGACAAATTGCGTCGGATATCAAAGAGATTATTCCTGCTTCGATGGTTATAAAAGATATGATTGATAACTATAACAAAACCATTAAAGAACTCACCAAAAATACTTTTTGATTATGCATAAGCATTTCATATTTACACTCTTTTTAATACTTAGCATTTGTAAAGATATATCAGCTCAGTCAGATTACAAATTCACTCTGGAACAACTCATTCCGGGCGGGAATGAATACAGTAAATACACTCCGCGGATACCAAAAAGATTTCAATGGAACGGCAACAGTCTGGCAGAAATTGAAAATGACTCTGTATGGATTTATGATGACCCGGGTAAGTTTAACGAGAAATCATATCTTCTTTCTTATAGTGATATTCAGGAAAAATTAAAGGGAAGTGAGAATATAATAAACTCTATATCTTTTTCACCTGAAGGAGGCTCTTTAGCACGATTTTACACAGGAAACGGAACAGGAACATACGATTACAATCATAAAACTGTAAATAACTATTTCAGTTACCCCGAGTCGAGTGAAAATCACACTTTATCGCCAAATAACGAATTATTGGCTTATACAAAAGGGAATAATCTCTATTTTCTGGATAATTACGAAAACGAAAAGCAGGTAACTAAAGAAACTAATACAGACATATTAAACGGTCAGGCTGTTCACAGAAATGAGTTTGGAATCAATAGCGGTATTTTTTGGTCACCGGCGAGCGATAAAATTGCTTTTTACAGAATGGATGAGACCATGGTTACCTCCTACCCGATTGTTAATATGTCGGCAAAGGTAGCAGAACTAAAATCCATTAAATATCCTATGGCAGGAATGGATAGTCACCATGTTACAATTGGAGTATATGACATAAGAAAGCAGGAAATTGTATATCTCAAAACAGGAGTTCCTGATGATCACTATCTTACCAACGTTTCGTGGAGTCCTGACGGTGAATATATTTATGTAGCTGAGCTCAACAGAGCCCAAAATCAGATGAAGCTTAATCGTTATAATGCCACAACCGGTGATTTAGTTAAGATGATATTTGAAGAAAGTCATCCTAAGTATGTTGAACCTCAAACCCCTCTGTTATTTGTAACAAATAAGACTGATCAATTTATATGGCAGAGTAAAAGAGATGGATTTAACCATCTGTATTTATATAACACTTCAGGAAATTTGATAAAACAGCTTACAGCCGGTGAATGGGAAGTGACTGATGTTATTGGTTTTGATGATAAAGGAACTAATCTTTATTTTATCTCAACTAATCCAACTCCACTTGAACGCCATATCTATAGCGTAAATCTGAAGAGTGGGAAAATAACGCAACACAGTTCAATGCCGGGAATACATTCGGCATCACTCAGCTTATCAGGAAAATATTTGATAGATCGCTTTTCATCTCATGACAATCCGGGTAAAGTCAGCTTGATTAACACACGCAATCAAAAATCAGAACTACTTGCTTATGCCGATAACCCATTTGAAGGATATAATATACCTAATGTAGAAGTTGGGAAAATTAAAGCAGCTGACGAGACGAGTGATCTTTACTACCGACTAATAAAGCCTGCAGATTTCGATGAAAATAAGAAATATCCTGTAGCTGTTTATGTATATGGCGGACCACATTCTCAAATGGTTAGCAACCGATGGCGATATGGGTCCGGTGGTTGGGAAATGTATATGGCACAAAAAGGATACCTGGTATTTGTTTTGGATAACCGGGGCACTGCCTTTAGAGGCTTTGAATTTGAAAATATAACTCACCGACAGTTGGGTATAGAAGAGTCAAAGGACCAGATGAAAGGAGTAGAATTTCTTAAATCACTCCCTTATGTGGATACTGATAAAATGGGAATTCACGGCTGGAGCTATGGAGGATTTATGACTATAAACATGCTGCTTCGTTATCCTGATGTTTTCAAGGTTGGTGTAGCCGGAGGACCTGTGACTGACTGGAAATATTATGAAGTTATGTATGGCGAAAGATATATGGATCAACCACAAGAAAATCCCGAAGGATATGAAAACACTAGTTTAATTAACAAAGCCGACAATTTACAATCGGATTTACTGATAATTCACGGAGATGAAGATCCAATTGTGGTAATGCAACACAGCTCTCAATTTATAAAAGCTTGTATAAAAGCAGGAAAACATCCTGACATGTTTGTTTACCCCGGTCACGAACATAATATGACAGGCCCTGATCGTGTACATCTGCATGAACATATTACACGCTATTTCGATAAAAACTTGCTATCTTTGTAATTAATTATGCAGTACAAACTTTTTCCGTCGGAGCGATTCTCTTTTTTCAGCCTCAGCAGCGGTAGTTGCGGCAATTGTTACTATTTGGGGAATACATACTACGGAATTCTTATAGATGCCGGAATCGGCCCCCGTGTAATCAAGAAAAGACTTGCTGAACATGGTGTGGATATCACTTCAATAGTGGCTGTACTTATAACACACGATCACTACGACCATATTAAATCGGTGGGACATCTGGCAGAAAAATTTCACATACCTGTGTATGCCACTCGCGAAGTCCATAAAGCAATAAGAAACAACACCCTTATAAGCAGCAATTTGAATGGTTCTACCAAGTACATTGAGAAAGGTAAAACCTTTCAAATTGAGGATCTGCGAATAACACCATTTGATGTGCCTCATGACAGTAATGATAATGCTGGTTATTTTATGGAATTTGGGGGACAAAAAATGACACTGGCCACTGATGTGGGTGCAATCACGGAAGAGGTGGCAACATATATATGCAAAGCTAATCAGCTGGTAATTGAGAGTAATTACGATGAAGAGATGCTTCTCAACGGCAAATACCCTTGGCACTTGAAACGCAGGATAACCTCCGGCACCGGTCATTTAAGCAATCGTCAGACAGCAGAGTTTATTGCAAATAATTTTTCTGCCAATCTACGTAATATATGGCTCTGTCATCTGAGTGGTGACAATAACAGTCCGCAGCTGGCTTATGAAACTACCAGAGAGCAATTATCGCTTAAAGGGATTGAGGTTGGACAACATGTTGATTTACATGTTCTTGAAAGAAACACCTTATCTAATAAGACGGAATTTTGAAATTAACTCTTATACCATACGGCGGCCTGGCTAACAGGATGAAAGCTTTAGAGGCGTTAATTGTCCTGACAAGAGATACGACAGATTTATACTCCACTGCAATATGGTATAAAGACAAAGGACTTAACTGTTCTTTTGATCAATTGTTCCGACCTTTAGAGATTCCGCGATTGACATTACGTGAAGCTAATTTATTAGATTACGTATTTAATGACCGCCCACGAAAAAAGAACTTCTTTATACCAAACATCTTTCAAAAAATATATTATGACACCTGTTTGCATGAAGATGAGGTTACACAAAAGACTTACAGAGGTTTCGATTTTCAAAAATGGGTATTGTCTTATAAAAAAACCTTTATGTCAGCTTGCTTGCAATTTCATAAAGGAGAAACAGAAAAAAGCTTTACTTCTTTCATCCCAATTGATGAGCTTCAGGAAAAAATCAACAATCGGTGTAAAGATTTTTCATCCAAAACGATAGGCGTACACATTCGCAGGACAGATAATAGAGCTTCAATAAAAAACAGCCCCACAGAATTATTCATCCAACTAATGAGAGATGAATTAGAAATGGACAAATCTGTACTTTTCTATCTTGCCTCTGACTCACAAGAAGAGAAGGAAAGGCTTACATCAATTTTCGGTGACCGAATAATCACCTTTTGGGAGCCTGTTTTACGTCACACATCTCAAGGAGTGCAGGATGCTCTGGTGGATCTCTATGTCTTGTCACGCACACAAAAAATAATTGGTTCTTCAGGCAGCTCTTTTTCTGTATTAGCTTCTGAAATAGGTAACATACCCTATGTGAAGGTTGAATACAAATGAGGAAAGGGTGTGGCTTTCTGTTTGAAGTAATTCATTATCTTTGTAAATAATTTAGTTCCGAAATATATCTGTTGTATATGTCCCTTGCACCTGTACTACTGTTTACTTATAACCGTCCATCTCACACACGACAAACTCTCGAAGCCTTGATGAACAATGAGCTTTGCAGTGAAACCGAACTCTACATCTATTCTGATGGATATAAAAGTAAATCAGACAAAAATGAAGTACTCAAAGTACGTAAACTAATTCACTCTATTGATGGTTTTAAAAAAATCCACATTGTAGAAAATCCTCATAATATAGGCCTTGCAAAAAATATAATTGAAGGGGTGACCCGGATTGTTAATGAGTATGGTAAAGTTATTGTTCTGGAAGATGATCTGATTACTGCACCTCAATTCCTCAGTTTTATGAATGAAGCTTTGGAAAGGTTTGAGAATGAAGAGAAAATTGGACACATTCATGGATTTTGCTACCCTATAAAGGGATTGCCTGAAGCTTTTCTGATTAAATGGATTGGAAGCTGGGGCTGGGCAACCTGGAAAAGAGCATGGCAAATATTTAATCCTGACGGACAAGAATTACTAAACGAGATAAAGAGACGAAAACTTTCAAAACAGTTTGATTTTAACGGGAAATATCCCTATACACGGATGTTAAAAAGGCAGGTTAACGGGGAAAATGACTCATGGGCAATCAGATGGAATGCAACACTTTTCCTGAATGATATGCTATCTTTAAATGCAGGAAAATCACTTGTACAAAATATTGGTTTTGATGGCAGCGGTATTCACAGCGGAAGTGATGAAATATATAGCACTGATTTGTTTAAAGGGAAATTGAATATTGAAATCCCTGAGATAATTGAAAACAAGTCAGCAAGAAAAGCATTTGAAAAATATTACGGACTCACAAATTCTTTTGGAGCAAAAGCGAAAAGGAGGATAAACAGATTTTTAAGAAGCAGATAGTTTATGAACATCCTAATAATCAGCAAATCAGACATACATGGAGGAGGAGCAATTGCGGCCTACCGACTTATGAGCGCATTAAAGTCTGAAGGAGAAAATGTTAGAATGGCAGTTATAAATAAAAAATCTGGCAATCCTGATGTTATTGAGGTTGGAAAGGAATTTATAAACCAATGTAATTTTTATAGAGAAAGGGGTGATATTTTTCTGTACAATCAGCTTTCCCGAAAAAATCTTTTTGATATTTCTATTGCAAACACAGGCACATCAATTACTGATCTCGACGAATTCAGGAATGCTGATATCATTCATTTACATTGGATTAACCAGGGTTTGTTATCAATTAAAGAGATAGGAAAAATACTACAATCCGGTAAAAAGGTTGTGTGGACTATGCATGATATGTGGCCATTTACCGGAATATGTCATTATGCAGGAAGTTGTACAGCTTATACAACAGGCTGTGGACATTGCCCATTTTTAAAAAGAGACTCAGCAAAAGATCTGTCTCGAATAATTTTCGATAGGAAACACTCAAATTACGGAAAAGGCAAGATCAGTTTTGTTGCATGCAGCAATTGGTTGAAAGATTTAGCGTTAAAAAGCCCTCTTACCAGTGAGCATAATGTAGTTTCAATACCTAATCCCATTGATACACAGATTTACCGTCCGATGGACAAGAATACAATTCGCAAAAGTCTTGGTTTACCTGCTGAAAAAAAAATAATACTTTTCGCATCAGTAAAAGCTTCCGACAAGCGTAAAGGGATGGATTATTTAGTTGAATCAACAAAACTAATGACACATCTTTCTGAAAAAGTACTTTTTATTATCGCCGGGAATCGCAGTAATGAAATAGACCAATTCCACTTACCGTTTAGAAGTATGGGTTATATTCCTTCTGAAAATATGCCCGAGCTATACAACGCTGCCGATCTTTTTGTTTCACCATCATTACAAGACAATCTTCCAAATACAATTATGGAAGCTATGGCATGCGGAATTCCCTGCATTGGTTTCGATACGGGAGGGGTTCCTGAGATGATAGATCACCGGGAAAATGGATATGTAGCTAAATATAAAAACTCAGAAGATTTGGCAGAGGGTATCGAATGGCCACTTTTTAAGGCTGACTATAAACAGCTGTCAATAAATGCAAGAAGAAAAGTACTAAAGAGATACAGCATGAGCAGTGTGGCAAATCAATACAAGCAGATCTATGGAAATTACTGAGAAAAACAAAATTACTGATAAGGAGTATTGGGACAATTACTGGAGTAACTATCAATACGACAAAGTTCCTGAAAAAGTTGTATTCGAAAAGTATATACCATTACTTGCTGAAAGTGAAAACTTTATTGAGATAGGCGGTTTCCCGGGAGTGTTTGCTACTACATTCTTTCGAAGAGGTATTAAGGATGTTACGATTTTGGATTATTACATTAATAAAAAGATTGTACGAAACTTCGAACAGATCAATGGCTTACCTCCTGAAACAATCAAATGTATTGAAAGTGATTTTTTTGCATTCTCATCAGACAAAAAATATGATGTAGTTTTCTCTTATGGATTTATTGAGCATTTCGAAAATACACAGGATGTTATTAGTCGCCACATAGATATGCTTTCTGATAAAGGTAAGTTACTTATCCTTATCCCCAATTTTCTTGGTCTGAATGGAATGATTCAGTGGAAGTTTGACAGACAAAATCTGGATGCTCATAATTTAAAATCAATGGAAATACCCTATATTGAGAAGATTATGAATCAGTTTAATTTCAGCGATGTTGTTGTTGAATATATTGGAAAACCGATGCTTTGGTTAGAACCTAAACCTGAGAATATTAAAAAGAGAAAATGGATTAAGATGCTTAGCTATGTTGTTAAACTATTCCCTTTTAAGGGCAAATATTTATCTCCATTTATTGCAATCTACGCCAGAAAATGAATAAATTATCCATAATAACAGTTACATATAATGCAGAACAAACTCTAGAAAGAACTTTGAAAAGTGTACGTTCTCAATCGTATTCCGATATAGAACATATTGTTGTGGATGGAAAGTCTACAGACAATACCATTAGCCTGATAAAAAAACTTGAAGGTGATAAAATGAAATGGATAAGTGAACCGGATCAGGGACTGTATGATGCAATGAATAAGGGGATTAAAATGGCGACAGGAGATTATCTCTGTTTCCTGAATGCAGGCGACACCTTCTTTAATGAGAACACAGTTAAATTGATAATGCAATCTAACAATACAGCTGACATATTTTATGGAGAGACGGCAATAGTAGATATTAACGGCAAGTTCCTTCACATGAGGAGACTTAAAACTCCTGAAAAACTTACGTGGAGAAGCTTTAAACAAGGTATGCTGGTATGTCATCAGGCATTTATTGTGAGACGTGAAATTGCAGAACCTTACGACCTTAGTTATCATTTCTCATCTGATTTTGACTGGTCGATACGCATGTTGAAAAAGTCAGAGACCATTATCAATACAAATCATATTTTGATAAACTACCTGAATGAAGGAATGACTACCACAAACAGGAGTAAATCGCTTAAAGAAAGATACTTGATTATGGTGAAACATTACGGGCATGTATCTACTCTTTTGCATCATTTGTGGTTTCTTGTAAGGTTTCTTATTAAATAAATTTTTACATTAAAAAAGAAGATTTCAAGAGGAGAATCAAATAATAATGAAAAGAAGAAAATTAAAGCTTGAGGAACTTAATCGAATAACTATACAAGAGTTCCAGCAGGCATCAAAAATCCCACTTGTAGTTGTACTTGACAATGTCAGAAGTCAGAATAATATTGGCTCTGTTTTCCGTACATCTGATGCATTTAGAGTAGAAGAAATAATATTATGTGGCATTACTGCTACACCTCCCAACGCTGAAATACACAAAACAGCCCTTGGAGCTGAAGATTCTGTTAAATGGAGATATTTCAAAGATACTATGTCCGCTCTGGAATTATTAAAACAGGAAGGATATATTGTATATTCTATAGAACAAGCAGAAAACAGTCAATCATTGGAAACAATAATGCTTGATAAAAATAAAAAATATGCAATTGTTTTAGGACATGAGGTGCATGGTGTAGATCAACACGTGGTTAACTCTTCAGATGGCTGTATAGAAATACCTCAATACGGAACCAAACACTCACTTAATGTTTCAGTTACAGCCGGAATTGTGATTTGGGATTTCTTTAAAAAACTCAGATAACAAATAACTTTTATCACAATTTTAGTTCTTGGACTTAGCTTCCCATATTTTCAGCTGAAGAGACTCACCATCAAATTCGGCATAAGAAAACAGAGTTATCCAGTCACCAAGTATTACCACCCTACTCTGTTCACTAATTGGCAAATTGAGTAATATATGACGGTGACCAAAAATAAAATAGTTTATATCAGGATTATTTTTTAATTTCTCCTTTGAAAAACGAATAAGATATTCATTATCCTCACCCAAATAATCTATAATACCCCCTTTTTCGCGACTACTGCCTGACCAGGCATGTGCCAATGGAATAGTCCACCTTGGATGAATTGCAGAGAAACATTTTCGCAAGAATTTACTATGAAATACCCTTCTAAGAAAGTTGAATGATCTGGAATCGTCTCCCATCCCATCTCCATGAGCAAGGAAAAACTTTTTACCTGAAATATCAACTATTAATGGTTCGAAATGAAGAATCATTCCACATTCGGTTGTCAGGTAATCCGTAAGCCAGATATCATGATTCCCGATAAAAAAATGTACATCAACACCTGAATCAGTCACTTCTGCAATCTTACCAAGTAGTCTGGTGAAACCTTTTGGAACCACATATCTGTATTCAAACCAGTAATCGAAAATATCTCCCATCAAATAGATTGAATCGGCATCTTTCTTAACAAAATCAAGCCAACGACACAACTTGCGCTCTGTTTCCAGTGAATCACGGTGTGATTTAGAACCAAGATGGGCATCTGCAAGGAAATATACTTTTTTGCTCACTTCTATTGTTTTTCAGAGTATATTGACCGATTACATCATTCCCAATTCCAGAAGTGCTTCTTCACTCATCATTGATTGATCCCAAGGAGGGTCAAAAGTTAGATTAATATTCACATTGTTTACCTCCTCAATTGATTCTACCTTCATTTGAACATCCATTAAAATGAAGTCGGCAGCAGGACAGGCAGGCGATGTGAATGTCATTTCAATGGCTACATTATTTTCTTCATCAACATCCACATCATAAATCATACCTAAATCGTAAATATTAACCGGAATCTCAGGGTCATAACATGTACGCAGCATGACCACTATTTTATCTTGTAAAGCTTGTAATTCTTCGTTCATAATCAAATGTTTTCTATTTAACCGAAATATGGCTTAATTGTTTACTTTGTCAGATGATTCCTTCATCAGCAAAACTAAAATAATTGTCTCCACAAACTATTATATGATCGAGCAGTACTATATCCATCCAACGTGCTGCTTCTTTCAGTTTTTTAGTAATTTGTGTATCTTGTGGACTGGGTCTGCAGTTTTCAGAGGGATGATTATGACCTAAAAATATACCTGAAGCGTAATAATTTAAAGCTTCACGAAGTATAAGTCTGATATCAACAACTGTTCCTGATATTCCACCTCGGCTTACCTGAATTGAAGTTATCACTTTATTAGACCTGTCTGTTAGAAGTGCCCATGTCTCTTCATGGTTCAAGTCAGTGAGTACAGGTATAAACTCTTCATAAGCTAATCTGGATGAAGTGATTTTCCTTCGTTTAACCGGCTCACGGGCTTTTCTCCTTCTTCCAAGCTCAAGGGCAGCTGTTATTGTTACGGCCTTTGCCTCTCCTATTCCACGAAACCCATTTATTAAATCAGTCACACTCATCCTGGCAAGTTTGTTCAGGTCGTTATCAGCCTCCCTTAATATACTTTTAGCAAGTTCAACTGCACTTTGTTCACTGTTACCCGAACCTATAAGTATTGCTATTAATTCTGAATCTGATAGCGTTGAAACTCCTTTCAACAATAACTTTTCTCTGGGTCGATCTTCCTCTGCCCACTGTTTTATGCTTAACTTACTCATGATGGCTGTCTCTCTTTAACAGAGCAAATATACATAAAAGTATTTACTTATTAACACACCGATAGTAATTGAATGTTTGCGAATTGTAATATCGTTTGGGGATTATATGCACCTCGGCTTTAGATCACTTATAGATCGCTTATACATAGCTTATGTACAGATAAGCTATGTATAAGCGATCTTCGGCCAAAATAGCTCTGATTTAAGTCAAAAAAAAGAGCTGCTCTAAAAGAACAACTCCAATTATAAGTGATAATAAATTTCTCAATTATTCCCTAACTCTTTCTACATAAGAGCCATTTCGAGTATCAATTTTGATTTTCTCACCTGTATCAATAAAGAGAGGTACTCTTACCTCAGCACCTGTTTCAAGAGTGGCAGGTTTTAGAGCATTTGTTGCTGTATCACCTTTAATGCCCGGTTCTGTGTATGTCACTTCAAGAACTACATGTACAGGCATCTCAGCTGTAAGAATGGTGCCGCTTTCTGCATGAATTTGTACTTCTACAATATCACCTTCTTTAAGAAATTGTACACCCTCAATCTGTTCACCGGGAATAGGAATCTGCTCAAATGTTTCAGTATTCATAAAATTATATCCCATATCATCTCTATATAGATATTGAAATGGTCTTCTTTCAATGCGCACTTCTTCTACTTTTACACCCGAATTGAATGTTTTTTCTAACACCCTGCCGGTAGTAACATTTTTAAGTTTTGTACGAACGAATGCTGCTCCTTTGCCTGGTTTTACATGAAGAAATTCAGTAATAAAGTAATATTGACCGTCCAGATCGATGCACATGCCGTTTCTGAAATCAGCGGTTGTTGCCATAAATATTTGTTATTGTTATACTATGAGTTAATTATTTGTATCAGAGTGCAAAAGTAGCAATTACATACGTAAAAAACAAACGAATAATTCTTGGATTTAGTAAAGACTCTAAAACACTCACTTTATCGTTTTACATGCATTCTAAAGAACTTGCATACCATCCAGCACTAGTTTAATGACGAACAACACAAATATAACCCACATTGTAACAGAAATATGTTTCCATTTTCCGCTTAAAGCTTTTAGTAATACGAAAGACAGCATTCCAAATACAATTCCCTGAGCAATGCTGAATGCAAAAGGCATCATAACAATTGTCAGAAAAGCAGGCAATGCTTCTGTCATATCATTGAAATTAATTTTAACAACAGAGGTTATCATAAAAAGTCCCACTAATATTAATGCAGGAGCGGTTGCTGAAGCGGGCACCATTAAAAATAGAGGAGCAAGAAACAGTGCCAGGAAAAACATTATTGCAGTAGAAAGTGCTGTTAAACCTGTTCTACCGCCGGCTGCTACACCTGACGCACTTTCAACATAAGATGTCACTGTACTTGTACCCAAAACAGCTCCGAAGGTTGTTCCAAGTGCATCTGCAAAAAGAGCTTTCTTGATTTGAGGAAAGCTTCCATCCTTATCGGTAAGACCAATTTTTGAAGCAACACCCAATAATGTTCCTATTGTATCAAACAGATTCACAAACAGGAAAGTAAATACAACAATCAACATATCGAGTGTGAAAATATTACTCCATTCAAATTTCATGAAAATTGGAGATATATCGGGTGGTAATGACACCAGACTACCTGTGGGCATCTGAACCAAACCTAATATCAAAGCAAAAACAGTTGCAGCAACTATACCTATAAGGAAAGCTCCGTGAACTTTCTTGAAATACAAAACTGCAGTAAGGATAAGTCCAAGTGATGCAACCCAAATATGAGGGTCAGACATAGCTCCAAGAGTTAACATTGTATTTTCATCTCTTACTATCAGTCCTGCGTTTTGCAAACCAAGGAAAGTGATGAAAAGACCAATTCCTACCGGAATTGCATCTTTTATAGTACTTGGGATACTTTTCACTATCATTTCCCGCACATTAAAGAAAGTAAGAATCAAAAATATGATACCTTCGATGAATACTGCCGTAAGAGCCATCTGCCATGAATACCCGAGACCCAGTACAACTGAGAACGCAAAAAATGAGTTAAGTCCCATTCCGGGAGCTTGTGCAATAGGCAGATTAGGTATAAAAGCCATAAACAGAGTACCTAAGACACTTGCAAGAGCAGTTGCAGTAAACAAAGCTGCCTTATCCATTCCTGAAGCACTCAATATATTTGGATTCACAACCAGAATGTACGACATAGTTAAAAAGGTAATAACACCTGCTACTAATTCTGTTCGTACAGTTGTCTTGTGTTGCTTTAATTTAAATATCTTTTCAAGCATAATCTCTTTTCTACTTATTAATTATTAAAAAACCCATTTGGTTGCCAAGGTTGGTATTGCGTAAAATTTGCTTTCGGCAAATTTATTCACAAAATTATAGCTTAATTCTATTTCACTGCCAAGCGAAAAATTTGGTGTAATATTATACCATATTTGAGGTTCACTAAGCAAAACAACTTTTTTACCGCTGGCATCACTTCCCTCTGTGAACGATTTATCTTCAGTCCAAAGATCCATAAACCCACCCAGCGAGAGCTTGTTCCCCGCAAAGCTGGCATTCCAGGTAACTGTCCATTGTACATCGTTACTTGCCCGTTCGAATGCATTTAGTTTGTAGGCAAGATAAGTGTTCATATAAAAATTACCAAGCTGAAATGGATATCCAAACCCCGCCAGATATGCGCCTGGTATCGAAAAGCCACTGCCTGTACCTCTTACCAAGCCGAGCCCTCCATTATATTCAATATGTGGAAGTAATGGAAAATCACCAATCTTAAATTCTCTGGCAATTTCACCGTAAACTAACCCCGGATTAGCTTTATTGAAGCTAAAATCGAAGTCTACAAACATAAAGGTATTTCCCCATTTATCCGGTTTATAAAATTCAAATGTTGCTGTCAGGTAGTTAACACCTGAAACTTCATCACCATATAGTGAGTTGCGCGGATCAAAATGTAATTGAAGGTTTTGACTATGTGTAGCACTGATTACACAAAAAAGTGCTAGCGTAAGTAAAATTTTACGTGACATACAAAGAGTTTAAATAAACGTTAATATTATGAGAGCGCAAAAGTATTAAAATTATGCGTAAGAGTGATAAGATAATTTGACTTTTTTCTTTTTTCATTAAATCTAAAAGAGTTAACACTTAAATTTGTATTTTTGTAATTCTATACAAAATAATCAAATTGACATGGATGGATTAAAGTGCAACAACTTAGAAGTTTATAATACACTAAGCAGAAAAAAAGAGCCGTTTAAACCAATCCACACACCTTTTGTGGGGATGTATGTATGCGGACCTACTGTATATAGTGATATTCACTTGGGAAATTGCCGTACATTTATCTCTTTTGACTTGATTTACAGATATCTTCTTCATTTAGGCTATAAGGTACGATATGTTCGTAATATTACTGATGCCGGGCATCTTGAAGGTGACAGAGATGAAGGTGATGACAAGTTTGCTAAGAGAGCTAAACTCGAACAGCTTGAGCCAATGGAGATTGTACAGAAATACACTCTTGGCTTTCGTGAAGTATTATCTCTTTTTAATACTCTCCCTCCAAGTATTGAGCCCACTGCAACGGGTCATATTATTGAGCAGATTGAGATGATAAAAGAAATACTGGATGCCGGATTTGCTTATGAAATTAATGGATCAGTATATTTTGATGTTGAAAAATATAGTAAAGATTTTGACTATGGGATACTCACCAACAGAAAGCTTGAGGACTTACTGGAAGGAACGCGTGAGCTAAGCGGTCAGGACGAGAAACATGGGCGGCTTGACTTTGCTTTATGGATTGCTGCAAAGCCTGAAACACTTATGCAGTGGCCATCACCATGGGGAATGGGATTTCCCGGTTGGCATATTGAATGCTCTGCCATGAGCACTAAATATCTTGGTACCACATTTGATATACATGGTGGTGGTATGGATTTGCAAGCTACTCACCACACAAACGAGATAGCACAGTCTAAAGCTTGTCACCACAACGAACCGGTGAAATATTGGCTCCACACCAATATGTTGACTGTAAATGGAGTTAGAATGTCAAAATCAGCAGGAAACGGCTTCCTGCCTAAAGAGTTGTTTACCGGAGACCATCCATTACTTGAAAGAGGATATTCTCCAATGACAGTGCGATACTTTATGTTGCAGTCTCATTACAGAAATACTCTTGATTTCTCAAATGAAGCACTACAGGCAGCTGAGAAGGGATATAAAAAACTTATGGGCAGTTTGGCAACTCTTGATAAAATCAACCCTTCTGATGTATCATCTGTGGATATAGACAAACTGGAAAAAAACTGTTATGCTGCAATGGATGATGATTTCAGCAGTCCGGTATTAATTGCTCATTTGTTTGATGCTGTACGTATTATAAACTCATGTAACGACAACAGCGAAACAATTACATCCGAGGACCTGGAAAAACTAAAGAATTTAATGCACACCTTTGTTTTTGACATAATGGGTCTTACAGATGAAACAAAAAACTTGTCAGGCGGAAATGTTATTGAAGGATTAATGAGTTTAATTCTGGATATTAGAATGACTGCGCGTGAAAATAAAGACTGGAGTACTTCAGACAAAATACGTGATGAATTAAAAGCAGTAGGAGTTGAAATAAAAGACACCAAAACAGGTGCTGAATGGAGAATATAAAGAGAGTAACATTTGCTTCTAAGATAGGTGTCGTAGCTGCAGCAGCGGGATCAGCTGTGGGGCTTGGAAATATCTGGAGATTCCCAAGTCAGACTGCGGATGGAGGGGGTGCCATATTTATTTTTGTATATATTGCATGTATACTCTTTTTTGGCATTCCGGTAATGATGAGCGAGTTTATTATTGGAAGATCTGCTCGTGCAAATCCTGCAGGCGCTTTTCATAAACTTGCACCCGGTACGCCCTGGAAATGGATAGGTCGTCTTGGCGTACTAACTGGGTTCATTATCATGGGCTTCTATATGGTAGTAGCAGGGTGGACATTAATATATTTTTTTCAATCGATTACAGGTAATCTTCTTTCTGTCACAGATTTTAGCACACATTTTAACAACATCCGGAATAGCCCGATGAAACAAATAATATGGATGATTTTCTTTGCATTGATGACAGCATTTTTTATCATTTCAGGAGTTAGAAAGGGAATAGAACAATCCGCCAAGATTTTCATGCCTCTACTTTTCCTGTTATTAATAATTCTGGCTATCAGGTCTGTCACACTCGAAGGTGCTGTTAATGGACTTAATTTCCTTTTTAAGCCGAATATCGAGCATGTTAAACATACTGTATTTCTTGATGCTATGGGACAGGCATTCTTTTCTCTTTCAATAGGAATGGGATGCCTTATTACTTATGGTTCTTATTTTAATAACAGCGTCAACCTGACTAAAACAGCTGTTCAGGTCTCTACATTAGACTCCTTGGTTGCCATACTATCCGGAATTATAATTTTTCCTGCAGCATTTGCACTCACCTCCAGCCCGGACAGCATTGTAAATGAACTGGTTGCCGGAGGACCGGGATTGCTTTTTATAACCATACCCGAACTTTTTAATCAAATGCCTGCATCAATGGCATGGTCTTCTATGTTTTTCTGTCTATTGGCACTGGCAGCACTGACCTCCACAATCTCTTTAATGGAAGTGGTCACAGTATATTTATACGAAGAATACAAAATATCACGTAAGAAAAGTACTGTATTAGTAACAATTGGTGTTATTATTCTTGGTATAATCTCGTCTTATTCTTCTGGTTTCTTTAATTTCCTGGATATGATTTCAGCAAAATACATGCTGCCGGTAGGAGGGTTGTTTATTAGTATATTCGTTGGTTGGTACCTGAATAAGCGATTGGTTACAGCACAAATTACCAATGAAGGCAAACTTAAGTTTGGCATCGGTTTTTTGAAATTCTATATCTTCCTTTTACGTTATATAGCGCCAATTGCAATACTATCAATATTCATATATGGATTGGCAGGTTAAACCCTAAAACTATATAAAAGTACACTGTATCAGTAAAACTTATGGTTTAAAATATTATTTTTGTTTTAAATTTCCATTGTCATAATGCATTCTCAATATAAAATTCATCCGCCGAAAGCCATAAATACAACTATTGAGCTACCGGCTTCAAAAAGTATAAGCAACCGAGCCCTTATATTAAACGCACTGTGTCTTAATTCTACACCAATCAAGAATCTTTCAGAATGTGAAGATACAAAAGTTATAATTGATGCATTCAACTCTGATTCAAATCAATTCGACATCAAAGGTGCGGGAACTGCAATGCGGTTTCTTACAGCTTTTCTGGCGGGTATGGAAGGAGAGTGGATCATTAAGGGATCAAAAAGAATGCATCAACGCCCTATACATCCTTTAGTTGAAACTCTTACTGCATTGGGCGCTGAGATTGAATATCTAGAAAAAGAGGGATTCCCTCCTCTTAAAATTAAGGGCAAAAAGCTGACTGGTGGAGAGGTGTATTTATCAGGTAATATAAGCTCTCAATTTATCTCTGCTTTATTAATGGTTGCTCCATTAATGAAAAATGGCTTAATTATGCACATAGAGAAAGAGATTGTATCTAAACCTTATATAGACCTGACAATTGGCATGATGGCTGAATGTGGCGTACATGCTAAATGGGAAGGAAACGATATTGTTGTAAAACCTCAAAGTTATAACGCAATAGATATGTCAGTGGAGGCCGATTGGACAGCTGCTTCATACTGGTATGAAATCGCCTCGTTACTGCCCGGATCAGAAATCAAACTGCTGGGTGTAAAGGAAAACAGTATGCAGGGAGATGCTTATGTAGCTAACCTTTTTGTTGATCTTGGAGTAACAACAGAGTATATAACTGAAGGGATTATCATTAGAAGTCAAAAGAAAAAAGCAAAAAAATTCTTTCATAATTTCATAAACGAACCAGATCTTGCTCAAACTTTTGCTGCAACTTGTTGTTTTAAAAATGTACCCTTTCTATTTTCAGGCATTCAAAGTCTGAAAATAAAAGAAACTGACCGGGTACAAGCATTAATTAATGAATTAAAAAAACTGGGTTATATACTCAGTGAAAATGAAATAGGCATGTTGGAATGGGATGGTGAGCGATGTACACCTGAAAAGGAGTCGGCAATTGACACTTACGATGACCATAGAATGGCAATGTCTTTTGCTCCAGGTGCGATAGCTAATCAATCTATCATTATAAACGACCCTAATGTGGTATTTAAATCATATCCAAAATTCTGGGAAGATGTAAAACATGCCGGATTTGTAATAGAAGAAAGGAAATAAAATCATGCAACCTATTATTTTATTTATTGCTATAATACTGTTTTTTATTATTGCACTAGCAATCACTAACTACATACAACGCAAAAGGGGTAATACTACCGAACGTGAATTACCTCCTCCTGCTATAGACTTAAGTCAGAGCGGATGTTGTGGAGCCCACGAAATATGCGAAAAGGACAGTCTTATAGCGGCTTTTGCAGAGAAGCCTGAATATTTTGATGACGAGGAGTTGGATAAATATTCGAACCGTGATTCTTCAGGATTTAAAGAAGATGAAGTTGAAGAGTTCAGGGAGGTATTTTATACAATTTTGGATGAGGAGAAACCAAGATGGGTAAGGAGTCTGCAAATGAGAAGTATTTCTGTTCCGGATCAAATGAAAGATGAAGTCTTGATGTTTGTGAATGAACTTAGGATGCAAAAAATGCATGCCTGACGTCGTAAATAATAATGAATATACTTGAACTATTCGATTATGCTTTTTTCCGGAATGCTGTCATTGGAAGTCTATTTGCAAGCATAGCCTGTGGAATAATAGGCACTTATGTAGTCTCCAGACGATTGGTATTCATAAGCGGAGGTATAACACACGCCTCTTTCGGGGGATTGGGTATTGGTTTTTATTTTTCTCTGCCTCCAATCCTCTCAGCCATGGTTTTTTCAATCTTATCTGCATTCGGAATACAGTGGTTATCAAGGAAACAGGGTGTAAGAGAGGATTCGGCAATTGCAGTCTTCTGGTCACTAGGTATGGCTATTGGAATAGTCCTGACTTTCTTAACACCCGGTTATGCACCCAATCTATCAGAATATCTTTTTGGGAATATACTTACTATTACCAGAACTGATATAATTGCATTAATAATATTATCAATTGTTATAATACTATTTTTTGCTCTGTTTTACAATGAAATAATTTCTGTATCATTCGACACAGAATTTGCCAAAACCCGACGAATACCAACACAGTTTATAGAATATTCTATGATGTTATTCATAGCTATTACAATAGTACTGAGCATTAGACTTGTAGGCATAGTTCTGCTAATGTCATTAATTACTGTTCCTCAAATGACAGCCAATCTTTTCACAGTCAACTTTTCCAAAATCATTTCTCTATCTGTTTTATTTAGCTTTGTAGGTTGTATATCAGGGCTGTTTTTATCATACTACCTGAATGTTCCTTCCGGTGCGTTTATTATTTTTGTACTGATCCTGATGTATTTTATAGCTAAAACTATTAAAACTATTATTTTGCGTACTTCTCACATAACAATAGCTGCTGACACTGAGAAACAATAAAATCCTTCTTTTCGAGTTTATAATAATAGAAACGGAAAGTTGTATTTAGTTGAAAGAAAAAACAGTAGATATTTTTTTAATATTATTGTGTGTAACTCTCGGTGTCAGTTGTTCTACCGATAGGAACACCGCCTCTTCACGTGCTTACCATGAATTAAAAACACGCTACAATCTTTACCATAATGCTCAGGAAACTTATGATAATATCTTAGAAGATCAACTGAAAAGTACACCTGTTAACGGATTTGAATTACTATCTTTTTACCCCTCAACAAATATTAAAGAAAAAAGCGGAATCGGTGGTCCTTTCGACGTTGTAATAGATAAAGCAGAAAAAGCAATTATTAAGCACTCTATTTCGTCAAAACCTCGAAGAGATCCTGCTAAAGCAAGTTCTGTTAATTACAGGAAATGGTTGAAACAGGAAGAATTTAATCCGTTTATTGACAATGTGTGGCTTCTCTTGGGAAAAGCTCATGTACAAAATGGTGATTATGATCAGGCTTTATCTGTTTTTAATGAAATTCTTAAAATATTCCCGAAAAATACTGACTTGACTTCTGAGGTTCAAATTTGGATGCTGAGAACTTATACTGAAATGAACAGGTTCTATGATGCACGAAATATGATATTGATACTGGAAACACGTAAAATGCCTAATTACCTGAATAGACTTTATAATGAAACTCTTACTCAATATCTGCTACTAAGTAAACAGTATGAAAAGTCTTTGCCTTTAATCAGAAAGGTAATTGATGAGGAGAGAAACTTATTAAAAAAGAAGAGACTTCAATTTCTGATTGCACAGGTTTATACAATAATTGAAGATTACGAAAATGCATATAAAGCATTTGATGAGTTAAAACGGCTCAATACCCCTAAAGAGATTAGTATCTATGCGATTGCTTATCAAAATGCAATTCAAACAGGGGAGCATCATGCAGATTCCATTTCTAATATATTACGACAAAGTCTGATTACTAAAGCACCTGAAAATCTTTCCTTACCAAGCTCACCTGAATCAACGATTAATTTGAATTCTCAAACATTATTTAAAGACACCTTTCAGCTGTATTGGAATGCTCATTTACAGAAAAATATAAATGATTATAGACAACTAGGTAATTCAAACGAGGAAGTTAAAAGTGAATTTATTATTAATAATATGTCTCCGCATATGCTTATTCTTTTACTTCCTGAAGAGTCTGAATTTATAAATGAACTTCTTTTTGCAAGTGCAAACTTTAATTTTACTAATTTCAAACACAGAACATTCAATATTTCACCTGCCAGATACAACAAGAGAGATGCAATAAAACTGGAACCGTTCAGTTCTTTAAAGGATGTATCAAACTACCTTCAAACTCTGCTGTCAGATTCAGAGTACCGGACAAAAATCAAAGACACTATTACACCTGTCATAATCTCAAAAGATAATTTCAATATTCTGCAGAATCGCTCTTTAGATGATTATAAAATGTTTTATGAGGCTAATAATTTTATTCATGATGATTTATCATTCTCTGAAGTTACACCTCACACTGTCAGTTTATCTAAGACAAAAAACAGTATTGATAATTCTATTGAAGAATCATTATCTTTGGACTCTGATTCTATTATTCAAAATAGCCCGATTCTTTTAAAAACACCTGAAATAAAGACAGCAGATGAAAATTCAATTGATTTAAAGTCGTCACTTGAACAAAAGGCACGTGAAATGATGGAACGATCAGTAGATGCAGCATCTGCCAATAACAGAGCTAAAGAACTAAGGAAAAGGGAAGAACTCAGAGCTAAAAGTTTAAAACAACGTGAAATAGAGTTTAAGGAAAGAGAAAAAGAGAGAGAGATGCAAATTAAACAAAGGGAGAAAGAGCGTGAACAAAAAATAAGAGAACAGAACAGAGTAGTAAATAAAAGATGAGTAATTATCAATTAACAGAAAAATATGAAAGAGATTGTTTTCGCGACAAACAATAAACATAAACTAGAAGAAGTTCGTAAAATAGCGCATGCCAAACTGAAGATTTTAAGTCTGTCTGACATTAATTGTAATGAGGAGATAGAAGAAACCGGAACAACCTTAGAGGCAAACGCACTTATCAAAGCAAAACATGTGAAAGATAAATACGGTTATGATTGTTTTGCTGACGACACCGGTTTGGAAGTGGATTCTCTTGATGGCTTACCTGGTGTTTATTCTTCTCGTTATGCGGGTGAAGCTTGTGATCCGATAGATAATATGAATAAGCTACTTTCTGTCTTAAAAGAGACTAAGAATCGCAAAGCCCGATTTCGAACAGTAATTGTTCTTATTTTAAACAACAACGAGTATTTTTTCGAAGGAATTGTAAATGGTGAAATTACTTTGGAGAAGAGAGGTGAAACAGGTTTTGGATATGATCCTGTGTTTCAACCTGTGGGATATAATAAAACTTTTGCGGAGCTGGGTAGTGAAATTAAAAACAGTATTAGCCACCGCGCATTGGCAATTGAAAAATTAATGGTTTTTTTGATAAATGGTAAAATTGACGAATAATGATTATCTTTGAGTATTATCATATAAAAAACACCAAAAATTAATCTATGTCAACAGCTAACATTCGTACAGGTATTATTGGATTCGGTCTCTCTGGCCGTGTTTTCCACGCCCCTTTTATAGATACAGTTGAGGGCTATGAACTTACTAAGATAAGTACTGCAAATCAAGAAAGACAGAAAAATGCAAAGGAGATTTATCCTTCAACAGAAATAGTTCCTGATGCTAAAGATATTATAAACGATCCTAATATCGATCTTGTAATTGTAACTTCACCAAATACTGAACATTTCCCTTTGTCGAAAGAGGCGCTACTTGCCGGAAAACATGTGGTAGTGGAGAAACCATTCACAGTTAATGTGTCTGAAGCAGACGAACTGATTGAAATTGCACTAAAACAAAAAAAAATCCTCACTGTATACCATAACAGACGCTTCACAAGTGACACAAGAACTGTAAAGAAATTACTGGAAAGTGATCTTCTGGGAGAAATTGTGGATTATGAATCGCATTTCGACAGGTATCGCAGCGAACCAAGACCAAAAGGTGCCTGGCGCGAAGAACCACTACCCGGTTCAGGTATTTTTTATGACCTTGGCTCACACCTTATCGACCAGGTATTGTGGTTCTTTGGGATGCCGGAAGCAGTGACAGCAGAGATAAACAGTCAGCGTCCATGGGCAAAACAAGACGATCATTTTGATGTCCGTCTTCACTATCCTAATTTTACGGCCACACTGAAATCAAGTATGTTATGCCGTATTCCGGGTCCGACATATTTGCTACATGGCAGAAATGGTTCTTTTGTTAAATATGGACTAGATGTACAAGAAGCTACACTCGATGCAGGTGCTAAGCCTTTAGGCAAAGACTGGGGAAAAGAGCCGGATGAGATTTGGGGAACTATAAACACCGAATATAAAGGTGTTAAAATTCAGGGTAAGCTCGAAAGCGAACAGGGAGATTATAAAGATTATTTCATAAATCTCAGAGATGCTATTCACGGAAAATGCAATATTGCAGTAAAACCTGAAGAGGCACGTAATGTAATGAAGATCATCGAGCTGGCGTTCCAAAGCAGCAAAGAAAAAAGAACCGTTAAAGTGCTTTAGGTGTTATCTGATAAAGAAAATTGAAGCTCCAACTATACTAATCACTGCCCCAATCACTTGACGGGCAGTGATTTTTTCTTTAAACATAATGGCAGTAGGTACTATAATGAAAATTGGCGTCAGTGCCATTAGTGCTGCAGCAATACCTGTTTCGGTATGTTGTACCGCATAAAGCGATAGAGACACACCGATAAAAGGTCCAAATATTGTACCAACAGTGATAATACTCATACTTTTTCTATCTCCTGTGGTAAGGATCACTCGTCTCCATCTTTTCGCAAATGTCACAAGTATAGCGAATGCTGCGAAACCAAAAATAGCACGGATCTGTGTGGCAGCCACAGCATCATACTCTCCCATACCTTTTTTACTAAGAATTAGTCCTACAGCCTGCCCCAAAGCACCACCCAACGCATATAGAAATCCTTTAACAGGCACATTCAGCTTTAGCTTTTTACCTGCAACCGCAATCATAATTCCTGATACACTTACAACTATCCCTATTATGCTCTTTAGGGAGAGGATCTCATTAAGAAAAAACCATCCTATGACCGCTGTAATCATTGGAGCCAGGCTCATAACCAGTTGCGATGTACGAGATCCTATTATAGTATATGATTTAAACAAGAAAAGATCTCCAAGAAAAAAGCCAACAATTCCGGAAAGCCCTAACCAAAACCAATTGTAAGGTGTAGCATCCATCGGAAAAAACATCCCACGTGTAAACGTTGTTGTTAAACCCAGAAATATTATCCCAAGAAATATCCGGATAATATTTACCGACAATGACCCTACCCTTCTACCCGCTTTTTCAAAGTAAATAGCACTAAAGGTCCAGCAAACAGCAGTGAGAAGCGACGCAATTTCACCAACATAAGATTGGAGTGACATAAAAATGTAGTTCGTTTTACGGATTCAATAATAATTGATCTGCAAATGTAATATTTGTTGATCAATTTATTATGATTTACGTCACTTAGGATCTATGGTAAATATTAGTTGTTTAATAGCATCATCTATTGAGCTTTCGCTACCAAGTAGAGATATGAATTTGCTTCCTATAATAACACCCGAGGATTCACGACATGCAGCTTCAAATGTCTCTTTATTGGATATACCAAAACCTATTAACCTGGGATTATTGAGCTGCATTTCATCAACATGACGAAAATAAGCCAGAACCTCATCACTGAATCTGTTCTTCGCTCCGGTTACAGATGCAGATGAAACCATATAAATAAAACCCGAAGTATTCTGGTCAATAAGTCGTATCCGCTCTTCCGAAGTTTCCGGGGTTACCAACATAATAACGTGTAAACCAAACTCTTCTGCTATCGATTTATATGACTCCATATATTCATCAAAAGGAAGATCAGGTATTATCAATCCGTCAATACCGCATTTTACAGCTTCTTTGCAATAGTCTTCAAATCCGAACTGAATTATTGGATTCAGATAACTCATCAGGACCAGAGGGATAGATACTGATTGTCTGACATTAGATAATTGGTTAAATAATAATTTCAAACTCATTCCATTCTTAAGTGCCTGTGAACCTGACGACTGAATTACAGGACCATCGGCCATAGGATCACTAAAAGGCACACCTATCTCAAGCATGTCAACTCCATTATCTTCAAGTAACTGAATTACTTTTACTGTATCATCTAGTTCAGGATATCCCGCTGTAAAATATACTGAAAAAATATTGTTTTTCTTTTCCTGAAATAGTTTATCTATTCTGTTCATTTTTATTTAGTATTCAAATTATTAATTTTCTATGTACTCACACATTCGAATGAATGTTTTTTTAGAATCTATCGAAATTGCTTTATAAATCTCTTTATAGCTTCAATATCCTTTATAGCCGGGGCAATTTCAAAACGGCTGTTAATATCTATTCCAGCAAAATTAGGGAAACTAAGTGATTTTATTTCTTCAACATCTTCAGGCGAAATCCCACCACTCAAAATAAAAGGTGTATCGCCTTTATAATGTGCAAGCTTGCTCCAATTGAATTTCTTCCCTGAACCACCATGAAGATCTGTTTTAGTATCAAATAGATAATAATCACATTTACCTTCATAAGCGTGTAATTGTGCTAAAGGTATAAACCCATCTTTATCAATTCCAAATGACTTAATTACTTTATAACCCTCATCTCGTAAATTTATGCAATACCAAGGAGGCTCATTACCATGCAGCTGGACAGCAAATAAGTGATTATCTTTTGCACGCTCACGAACAATCTGAGGATTTTGGTCTACAAACACTCCTACCTTTTTTATCTTTGATGGAAGATATTTTACTTCTTTCCCTGCATAACGTGGTGAATCAGGGTAGAATATAAATCCCATCCAATCGATATCCAGCTGTTCCAACTGCCGAATATTCTCTTCATCACGCATTCCACAAACTTTTATAATCATAATCAATTTGGTTTATACAAATTAATATCACGGTTATTCAGGATAATATTATATAAACATCAGATCATTTCTATCTGTTGAATAAATCTACTCAAACTTTCCCCAGGATTACCCGATTTCATAAAATATTCACCTATCAGGAAGCCTTTGTAACCTGCATCTCTTAACTCTTTCACTGTATTTGCGTCAGAGATACCACTCTCCGAAACCCAAACTGCTTCTTTTGGGAGTAGTTCAGCCATACGAAATGACTTTTGCAAGTCGGTAACAAAACTACCCAGGTTTCTGTTATTTACACCTATCAAATTGTTGAGTGGAGTTATATAGTCAGTCTCTTTTTCATCATGCAATTCCAAAAGGACATCCAGTTTGAGCTGTTGAGCAAGTTCCGTAAATCTTTTCGACTCATCCAAAGTGATTGCTGCAGCAATTAACAGTATTGCACTTGCTCCAGCCAGTTTAGCCTCGTAAATTTGATACTCATCAACAACAAACTCCTTCCTCATCACTGGGATCTGCACATTGTTAACCGCAGTTCTCAAATCTGTGATTGTGCCTCCAAAATACTTCTCGTCTGTAAGTACAGATAATGCTGAAGCACCGGCAATCTCATACTCTTTAGTTATAGCATTAACATCAGCATCCTGATGCAACCAGCCTTTACTTGGAGAGCGTCGTTTAAACTCTGAAATTATACCTGTTTTAGATCTCTCCAGTGATCCTTTTAAAGAATGGAAAACGATGTCGCGATTTTGCGAAAGTTGCTTCTCTATTTCAGATAAAGGCACCAACTCTTTTTGTCGTTCAACTTCTATTCTTTTATGTGCGACTATCTCGCTTAAAACATCTCTCATATTTTTGACTAAAATTTTAGAGTATATTATTCTCTAAGTAAAATACATATTTAACTATTAATCTCTACAAATTTCTCTAACACTTTGAGAGCTTTCTTTCCATAAAGTGATTCGCGTGCTATCTCAAGACACTCTTCGATAGACTTTCCCTGATCAATAGTCTGTATGCCAAAAGCTGCATTCACCAGCACCACATTCATTTGAGCTTCTGTAGCGTTAGCATTAATCACATTGCAGAATATCTGTGCGGCATCTTCAGGAGTATCTCCGCCAAAAAGCTCTTCTTGTTTTATTCGTCTAAAACCAAGATCTTCTGGCATAAAAAGCTGCTCTCCACGGTTGGAAACAACTTTAAACTGACTAGTCAGCGAAACTTCATCATAACCATCTAAACTATGTACTATCGAGAACTTTTTATTTTCCTCCTGATAGATATAACTGTATAGCCTTAACATAGCCAAGTCGTAAACTCCGAGCATCTGATATTCCGGCTGAACTGGATTTACAAGTGGTCCGAGTACATTGAAGAAATTACGTACACCCAGACTCTTTCTGACAGGTGCAACAGCTTTAAGAGCGGGACTAAATAATGGAGCGTGCAGATAAGCTATATGGCAAGCATCCAGACTCCTGCGAAAGAGATCATTATCTGCTCTGAACTTTACCCCTTGCTGCTCAATCACATTACTGGCACCGCTAATTGAGGTGGCTCCGTAATTTCCGTGTTTAACTACATTATAACCGGCACCTGCAACTACAAAACATGCTGAAGTAGAGATATTGAAAGTGTTCTTCCCATCTCCACCCGTTCCGACAATATCAAGAGGAGAGTAGTCAGATAAATCCACTTCTACCCGCATTTCGAGAAGAGCATCTCTGAATCCCAGTATTTCATCAACTGAAATACTACGCATCAAAAAGGATGTTATAAGTGATGCTATCTGCGTTTCAGGTACACCACCATTCACAATATCTATAAGCACCTGTTTTGCCTCTTCTCGTGTGAGATAGTTGTAATCGAACAGTTTATAAAGAATTTCTTTCATTTTTGTGATACTTTCATTCTAAGAAATTATTAATGATTTTTATTCCCTCTGGCGTAAGAATAGATTCAGGATGAAACTGAACACCATGCAGATCGAACTCCCTATGCTTCAGTCCCATTATGTCTCCGGCATTATCTTCAGCCGTTATCTCAAGCTCTTTTGGAAAATTCTCCTTAGATACTATCCAGGAATGATATCTACCTGCAAGTATCTCTTCGAGGAGTTCGGAAAAAATATAATCATTCCCCACAATTTTAATTGGAGTTTGTACTCCATGAAACACATTTGGGATATTAACCAGCTTAGCACCAAACACCTCAGCTATAGCCTGATGACCCAAACATACTCCCAGAATACTTTTACTTTCAGCAAACTCTTTGATCAATTTAATCATCACACCGGATTCTTCAGGAAGTCCCGGACCTGGTGAAAGAATAATCTTATCATACTGATTTACATCCGACAAGTCAATTTTATCATTACGTATTACATCTACCTTGAAATATCCCAGCGATTTAATTGCATGAACCAAATTATAGGTAAACGAGTCGTAATTGTCGAGAAGAAGTATTTTTTTTGTTTTCATATTTCTTACGTTAAATATCTAAGATATTTTTTTTATGAATTATATAGTGATGCAGCTTTATCGATAGCCATTTTAAGAGCATCAAGCTTACTGTTCACTTCATTCAGTTCATACTCCTCGTTACTTTGAGCTACAACTCCTGCACCCGCCTGATACCATAATTCGTTATTACGGCTTACAAAGGTACGTATAGTGATTGCCTGATTCAGACTCCCGTTCATTCCAATAAATCCGATACAGCCACCATAAGCACCACGATTATGTGACTCGATTTCTGAAATAAGTTGCATTGCACGTACTTTAGGAGCACCCGACAATGTTCCCGCTGGAAAAGTGTCAAAGAATGCTTTAATTGGATTTGTATCTTCATTCAATATCCCGCTAACACGTGACACAAGATGTATTACATGAGAATAAAACTGAGGTTCCTTAAAAAACTCAACCTCCACATTATGAGCATTCCTACTCAAATCATTTCTTGCCAGATCAACCAGCATAACATGTTCCGCATTCTCTTTCGGATCATTTAGGAGAAACTTCACCCCTTCCATATCCTGATGATAATTACCGGTACGTTTGGTAGTCCCGGCAATAGGATCTATGCTTATCCTGTCACCTTCAATCTTACAGTGCGTTTCAGGTGATGAGCCGAATATCCGATAGCCTCCAAAATCAAAGTAGAAAAGATAAGGAGACGGGTTAATGGAACGAAGTGCTCGATAAACTTTAAAGTCATCACCAGAAAATGGCTGAACAAATCTTCGTGAAAGTACTATCTGAAACAGATCACCTTTCTTACAATAGTCAACTCCCGCTTTCACAAACTGTTTATACTCTTCATCAGAAATTGTACTATACTCATCACCTTCAGTAAAGAAATTATAGTTAGCGAAATTACGCTGATTAACAAGAGATTCAACCTTATGCAAATTACTCAGCTCATCTTCTCCCTGCAATTCAATCAGAGTGATCTCATCAGAAAAATGATTAAATACAAGAATGTATTTGTAGAGTATATATAACATATCAGGTGCATCATTTCGCTCTTCTTTGCTCTCCTTAATATTAATGTTTTCGGTATATTTCACACAATTAAAAGTGGTATAACCAAACAGGCCGATATTGCCATTTCCGTTACCTGTTACTTCAAATCGTCCAATAAATTCACTTAATGCATCAGAGATAGTGAAACTTTCAGTAAGCAGTTTTCTATTTTCCACTTCATCCGGAAACTGCATGGTGCAGACTCCTCTGTTTACCTCAACGCGGGCCATTGGCTTAAGCGCCAGATAAGAGATACTGTTTTCATTGACATGAAAATCTGAACTTTCCAGGAGTGCAGACTGAGGAAAATAATCTCTTACCTTTAAGTAGATACTAACAGGTGTATGGAGATCGCCCATTATTTTCTTGCTGTTTGTTTGAAATTTGTATTGCATACTTGTAAATATTTATTTGACAATTGATAAACAGGACGAATTAATATTGTCCTTCATACTTAAAATAGGTGTCCAAATCCTTGTCACCTCTGCCTGAAAGAGTTAGTACTACTATTTCCTCAGGTTCAAAAGTCACTTTCTCTAAAGCAGCCAAAGCGTGAGCAGATTCCAGAGCGGGTATGATTCCTTCGTTACGTGTAAGCTCAAAAGCTGCCTTCAGTGCTTCATCATCATTTATAGCCAGTACCTGAGCACGTCTCTGAATAGCCAGATTTGCATGAATTGGTCCGATTCCCGGATAATCTAATCCTGCGGAAATTGAGTAAGGTTCAGTTATTTGTCCATCTTCAGTCTGCATCAGCAAAGTTCTGCAACCATGCAAAACACCGGCAGTTCCAAGATGTATTGTTGCTGCTGATTCACCACTTTCAATACCTTTACCACCCGCTTCTGCCAAAACTATCTTTACTTTATCATTATCAAGGTACTCATAAATAGTTCCTGCAGCATTACTGCCTCCTCCAACACAGGCAATAAGATAATCAGGATAATCCCTGCCCTCTTTTTCTGTTAACTGAACTTTTATCTCCTTACTGATGACCGACTGCAAACGCGCTACCAAATCAGGGTAAGGATGCGGCCCTACAACAGATCCAATTATATAATGAGTGTCTGCGGGATGACTGCACCAATCACGTATAGCCTCATTGGTAGCATCTTTCAATGTCATATTCCCTGAAGTAACCGGTACAACTGTTGCTCCCAGCATCTCCATTTTTTTCACGTTAACCTGCTGACGTTTAACATCCGTTTCTCCCATATAAACAGTACATGGCATCTGCATAAGGGCGCATACAGTTGCAGTGGCCACCCCATGTTGCCCCGCACCTGTCTCTGCAATAATACGAGTCTTGCCCATCTCTCTGGCTATCAGTATCTGACCGACTGTATTGTTTATTTTATGAGCACCTGTATGGTTCAGGTCCTCCCTTTTAAGATATATCTTTGCCCCGAAGCGTTCAGACAGTTGTCTCGAATAGTATAATGGAGAAGGGCGACCAACATAATCATGCAGAAGCTGATTGAAATCCCTCTGAAATTGCCTGCTTTCCATAATTGGCAAATATGCCTTCTCGAGGTCTGTAACGCACTTATGTAGTATTTCAGGAATATATGCACCCCCAAATTCACCGTAATAACCTCTTTCGTCTACTGAATACTGTTTCATATTATTATATTTTATTTTCTTTCTGATTGAAATTTAAGTCTTTCTGTTTTTTACAACTTAAACAGATGTTATGTCCTTTAAATTGATAGTTTACTATCTCAATTGATGTTTATCTGACTGCCTAAAACTTAAAAAGCCCGCCGCAGGATTGCGACAGGCTCTTTAAATTATATTGTTAATACTTAATTCAAGACATAGCTGCTCTTCCTTACGACTTTTTGAGTTGTAAGAAACGCCACCAATATCCGTTTAAAAGTAAATTCATTTTTTCTCTTTTAATTTGATGCAAATATATATTAAGTGAAAACAACATGCAATTCTTTCACATTATTTAATATTGTGCGATTGTAATTTTAATATCCCTGATTTTGAATCAAATTCGGATTAATAAACGTTTCTCTTTCTGGAATGGGAAAAAGTAGCTGAAACTCATGCAGTCCAATTTCCGTTAAAGCAAGATTATTCCTTTTCAGGAATGTAAAGTAATTTCTATTGCTTACCTGCTTACGTACTTCTTTAATTCCAACTATAATGTCTTGGTCAACTGAAATATCTTTCACTTTAGCAATTCGCTTCAAATATTCTTGTGCACTTGCATTATTCCCAAGTTTCAGTTCACATTCCGCCAAAGAAAGAATAACATCTGTATAAGTTAAAATAGGAACAATAGATGAATTCTTTATACCATCATTTACTCTGAGACCATAAATTAATTCACTACTACTTAAAGAATAATCATTACCGCTTTCCAAATGATAATTACCTCCTTCTTCAACATATTTCAACAATATTTGTGCATCTATATAATTTCCCTGATACATATAGATCCATGCTAATACAATTCTGGGTACATCTTTTGAGAATAAAATAAAATTCTCAACATCATATGAATTAAAACTATTTTTTTTATCCTCTAACTCAAGAGAAGCAATTATTAAATCTCCTTCAAGTGACTTGAATATTTCATCAACTTTATTACGTGGCTTAAGTGAACCATCGTAATTTGAAAAATCCAAAGGTTGTGTAATAAAAGGAATATCACCCCATAAAGTTACCATATAATAGTAGGCCAAAGCATTCAAGGTTTTAAGAGATGTAAGAAACTTTTCTATATCATCGGCAATACTCGGTTCTTCAATTAAAATGTCATTTAATTGTTTTCTGATTGTATTATTTATGTTTATTGACGTATAAAAATCCGTCCAAAGATTAGAAATATAATAATTGCTACTGCTAAGAGGTGCTCTGAAGTTACTATTTATTGTTAAGTTAGTATACCAGCTGTCCATTGCCTGGTATAAATCAATAGATTTAGATAATCTCAAACAAACAGCATTTAAATAATTATTAAAATAATCAGCAAAAATAAGTCCTTCTGGATTTCCCTCCTGCTTTATTGTTAATGATGCTACGATGTCTCCTAAATAATTATAGATATGAACCATAGTAGGTTCAATTTTTCTTGAAGTAGCAGGATTTACATGAATACTTAATGTCAAACCATTCAACTCTTTTGTAAAAGAAAGAGTATCACGATAGTTTGAATGTAAAATATATAACCCATTATCTATGTCATAATGAGGTGGATTCTCTTGTAAATATTCATTTACCTCAGGATTAAGAGTCAGAGGTACAGTTGAGTTTATCTGTATATTATATGTACCTCCTTCGGTTGGAACATTTATTTCATTTATCTCAAGAGTTACAGGATTGTTTGCATCAGCTATTTCATTTCCTGCAACTCCATCGCTATTCCAATCAAAGAAATAAGAAAGATCCTTGACAGATACATTTAATCCGAGTTCACCGTATCTTGAAATTATATTATTAGATATGTCAGATAATTTGTTTATAAGTTTAATCCTGTCGGAATTTAACTGCTGTTTAGAAGTATCAGAAAATTGTCCATCTTTTCCAAATTCCTCACTCAATTTAGACAAAAATTCGGTCAATTGAGCTTCGGACCTATCTACTAGTAATAAAGATGATATTGCTATCAAAGTACCGGCTTCATCTGTACCTGCTGTTATGGAATATTGAGAAACATCTTTATTTAAAAAGCGCTGAAGTCCAAAAGCAGTCAAAAGCTCTTCCTGCGCTTGTTTGTTTGCTACTTCAAATGATTTACCTAACTTGATAAGGTTTAAAATACGCTGATACTTCAAGTGTGTCAGAATATTAACATTAACTGAAGCGGCATCGGAAAGATTTACTATTGCTCTCAGAGAAAGAGTTCCTTTCGATAATTCTCCTGTAATTTCATTAAAAAAATAACCATTAGCAGTCATCTGTGCATAAGGAGCATCGAATTCTTTTGATCCAAATGAAAAGCTACCTAAGTTATCTGAAATATTAGTTGAAAAGGTGCTGCCTAAAGGGTTCATACTTTTATCCATTGGTTGTAAAGTTATTTGAGATCCACTAACAAAAGGACCTTTTTCAACCCTCCCATTCACATTAAAAGTAAGATTATTAGGCTTGTCATCGATTATACCTTCTTCTTTACTACAGGATACAAAAAAAATCAAGAAGCAAGTTATAATAAACGCTTTGAATAAATTACTATAATTTTTCATTACTTAGCTTATTAAATATCAGTTAAATAGTGTTTGTTTGTGTTTGCAATCAGATTAAACTTTTACAGTTATGAGTCAAGATTTAAGCAGAAAATATCAATTAATCAACAAATGTAATAAATTTTTTATTTTAACTAAACTATAAAGTTTATTTAGTTTTAACTCTAAGTAATAAAATGAATGATTCAACACCATTAGTTGCAAAATCTTTGTCAGTTGCAAAAATTGAAAATTAAAGTATCTTTGTACAGAGCCCTTTGGTAATATTAATTATTCACAATTGCACTTATTAAACGTATCATGACAAACAGCAGTATTATGAAAATTACTCTTTTTTCTTTGCTCCTTTTGCTACTATTCAATGTTAATACGGATGCATCTGAGAGAAAAACAAATTTTAATAAGAATTGGAAATTCCATAGAGGTATTGTTGCCAATGCGGAACAACCGGAATTTAATGATAATCAGTGGAGACTTCTCAACCTGCCTCATGACTGGAGTATAGAACCGGCACCCAAACAAATAGATGGTATAACCATAGGTCCTTTTTCCAAAATGACTGAGGGTGGTGCCGGCGGAGCTGATACAGGACAAACTCTTGGCGGTGAGGGCTGGTACAGAAAAGAATTCACACTGGATGAAAAAGATAAGGATAAACTCATTTCACTTTATTTTGAGGGAGTTTATAACCAGTCGGAAGTATGGATCAATGGAAAGAAAGCAAACTATAACCCTTATGGATATACATCTTATAAAATTGATATAACCCCTTTCTGTAACCAGGTGGGCACACCTAATGTGATAGCAGTTAAGGTAGTTAATTCAGGTGAGAATAGCCGTTGGTACTCAGGTTCCGGAATTTATAGAAATGCATGGCTTATAAAAACAGATAAAGTGTATTTAGATGAGTGGGATACTTTCATTTATGCTTCAGATTTGAAAGGTAAAGAGGCTTTTGTTAATTTCTCAACAAAAATATACAACAAAACAGCACAAGATTTATCCACTACATTAAATTTAAAAATATATTCCCCGACAGGTAAGGTGGTCTATGATAATTCTTTTAGTCAAGATGTTTCAGAAACTACACCTTTATCAACCTCTTTTATTGTTAATAACCCAGAATTGTGGTCAGTTGAAAATCCTGTATTATACAGTGCAGAAATCACTCTTTCTTCAGAAGATACATTCAAGGATATTATATCTATACCTTTTGGAATTCGTACAATTGAGGCTACTGCCGAAAAAGGATTTTTATTGAATGGTAAAAGTATAAAACTGAAAGGAGCATGCATTCATCATGATAACGGATTATTAGGTGCTGCAGCGATTAACAGGGCGGAAGAACGAAAGGTTGAACTACTGAAAGCAAATGGTTATAATGCTGTAAGATGTGCTCATAATCAAGTTTCTGAGCATTTCCTGGACGCATGTGACCGATTAGGCCTTTTGGTAATACACGAGACGTTTGATCAGTGGCAGCAAGCTAAGAGAAATGATGATTATCACCAGTTCTTTGACGAATGGAGTGAGAAAGATATAATAGCTTCAGTACGTCGTGACAGAAATCACCCGTCTATAATCATGTGGAGCATTGGCAACGAAATTGCCCAACGGGCAGATTCCATCGGTGAAGTTATCGCTAAGAACCTTGTCAATGCTATCCACAAATATGATACAAGCCGCTTTACAACGGTAGGCGCCAATGACTTCTGGGATCGACGTCATGTTGGGTTTGAATGGGATAAAGATATTTATCGTGCATTCAGGAATGTGGATATTGCAGGATATAACTATATGTGGTGGAAATACGAAAGTGATCATGCTGCTTATCCTGACCGGATTATTTATGGCAGCGAGTCTTTTCCTAAGGATGCCGCGTTGAACTGGAATCTGGTAGAAAAATATCCTGCAATAATTGGCGACTTCGTATGGACAGGAATCGACTATCTTGGCGAAGCAGGTTTAGGGCATGCACTTGAACTAGCTGAAGGCGAACACAACCCTCAATTCATGGGCTGGTCCTGGTATAACGCCTGGTGTGGTGATATCGATTTCTGTGGAGATAAAAAACCTCAGTCATATTATCGTGATGTCGTATGGCGAGAAAGAGAAATAAGTATGGCTGTGCGTCCCCCTGTTGCTCAAGGGAAGAAAGAGGTAGTCAATGGCTGGGGATGGACAGATGAGCATCTTAGCTGGAACTGGGAAGGTCTTGAGAACCAGCCAATGAGGGTAAATGTATATAGTCGTTCTCCTAAGGTGAGACTTTATCTTAACGATATATTGATAGGAGAAAAAGATACAGGCAGTGAAGATTATACTGCCACTTTTGAGGTGCCATACCAAAAAGGGACACTTAGGGCGGTATGTCTCAATAAAAGTAGAGAGACATCTTCCGTAGTATTAAAAACAACAGGAAAGCCTGTAGCAGTAAGGCTGGTGCCTGATAGAGATAAAATTCAGGCAGATTTGAATGATCTCTCATACGTGAAAATTGAAATAGTTGATGAGGAAGGAAACATTGTTCCTGATACAGACATTCCAGTGAACATAGAGTTTTCCGGATCAGGTTCAATTATCGCTTCTGGAAATGCAGCACCCGACGATATGGAAAGCTTCCGATCATTAACCCCAAAAACTTTCCGCGGAAGGGCTATCGCAATTCTTCAGCCGAATGAAAAAGCAGGAGAGTTAAGCTTATCGGTATCAGCTGAAGGTTTAGGATCAGCCAATGTTAAAATAGATGTAATAGAATAAAACACAAACATAATGAAAAATAGTATTATAACACTGTTAGGATATCTGATGATTTCTGCAGTAGTTTTTGCACAGCAACAACCACAAAGAAGATTTCAATCACGGGAAAATGTACCATTAGACTCTATAGTATTGAGTGATCCTGCAATTCTTGCTGATAAAAAAACTAATATGTACTACATGACCGGAACCGGAGGTCGCTTATGGAAAAGCAAGGACCTGAAGTTATGGTCGGGTCCATACCGGGTAACAGAAACTGATCCCAATTCATGGATGGGTCCGGATCCGATGATATGGGCAGCAGAATTGCATGAATATAACGGTAAATACTATTATTTTGCTACTTTCACAAACAGGGATGTAATCATTGATACAGTAAAAGGAAACACCATTGAGCGTCGTGCCAGCCATATTTTGGTAAGCGATAATCCGGACGGCCCTTATATACCAATGGAAGATCCTATTTACCTACCTGCTGATAAACCCACACTTGACGGCACCTTCTGGGTAGATACTGATGGAAAACCTTATATGATCTATTGCTACGAGTGGTTGCAAAACTGGGATGGTACAATAGAAAAAATTGAATTGAAACCTGATTTGAGCGGTTCAATAGGAGAAGGAGAATTACTGTTCCGTGCAAGCGACTCACCATGGAGTGCAGAGAATGAAAACGGTCAGTTGAGGCGCAACAAAGTGACTGACGGACCATACCTGTTTCGTACGGGTACCGGGAGATTAGGAATGATCTGGACAAGCTGGATATTTGATATATATGTTCAGGGAGTAGCTTACTCTGAAAGTGGTACACTTGATGGTCCCTGGATACACGAAGAGAAAACCATTACACCGCCCAATTTCGGTCACGGCATGCTGTTCCAAACTTTAGAAGGGAAATGGCTGATGTCGGTCCACAGCCATAAAAACATAAACGGGCGTTATCACAGGATCCCTCATCTGTTTGAAGTGGATCTTACAGGTGACAAGTTGATAGTGGGTGATTTATATAAATAATTAAAGTCAATTCACTGCGCTCCAAAAACACCCCAGACCTCAACCGGATAATCAGACTCAATAATATCAGGTTTGTAAACTGAGTTTTCAAACTCTCTGATATATGCTGCCATACGCTGCTCTGTAGTTCTCTGCCTGTCGTGTGTAGGTGCAAAAGAAACCATACACCTCACACCATTTGCATGCAGTTTTTCTACTATATGCCTGTTTGACTCATCAATACTCTGCCCTACATAAACAATCATATTTTCCCATGGTACACCTGAGATAGCAACATCCTCATACTCTGCATCATTTCTTGCAAAGACTGAAAGCATGACTCCCGGCAGGCGGTCGTGATAAAATCTTGCTTGCGCACCGGTATGTACGGTAAGCATTACATATTTCTCAGCTTTATTCTTCTTAATGAGATCCACAATCATCTGATGTGGAACATCTTTCCTGTCAAGATTTATAACTGTCTTACCCTTACTCCAATCAAAAACTTCCTCAAGTTTAGGTATCATCGTAGCAGTAATATTTCCTTCATGATCTTTCAGCCTGATTGACAATAACTCATCATAGTTATAATCCGATAATTTACCTGAAGCGTTGGTTGTTCTGTCAATTGTTTCATCATGCATAAGCACTATTACACTGTCTTTGGTTAATCGCGGGTCAACTTCAAAAAATAGTGGCATACGAGTCAATGCATGCTGGAATCCCTCAATACTGTTTTCAGGAAATCCAGCCTCTTTTGTACCCCTGTGCCCGCTTATAAGAATGGTGCTGTCAGCTTTATAAGCAAAGTACTCTTGTGTATCGCTCAGCTTTTTGAATTTCAAATAATACTCTTCTCCCTCTTTAGGACCGCAGCCTGTAACTGAAAACAGCACAACTGAAGTGATTGCAACCAGAAATAATCCTTTGATTCCTTTTCTTTTACTTGAAGTCATAATTATTGATTATTAAATCGCCTCAGCTTCAAAACCTGTTCTTTTAACTGTTTTCACGATATCGTCTGATGTGAGATCGTCTGTCTCCACAGTCAGAATCTTATCAGGGTTATCTATATCCACACTCCACGATTCTTTCCCAACCTTTTTGTCGAGGAATGGAGTTACTTTTGCTACACAGTTTGAACAGTTTATGTTAGTTTTAAATTTGATTGTACTCATAATATTTATTTTTACTCTAATGAAGTGAGCAGACCTGGTATTATTACTGAAAACATCCGCTCGATACAAATATTGTATAAGTCGAAAGGGAGCGTTAAGTTGTTTACAGTTTCCCTAGGTACAACAATATTATTCAAATATAACATATTCTAAACGTTTTAGCTCAACCATTGTTGATAAAATTTATAAATTTACCGGCAAATGAAAAGAGCAAAATATAAATACAGGACAAAGCAAAGAGCAAAAAAAGAAAGAAGGAGTCCACTCCGAAAAGTCGGACGGACATTTTAGTTGATAATATTTCTGTATAAT
>ENA-UOOR01000232-UOOR01000232.1-fermentation-metagenome-genome-assembly--contig:-NODE-232-length-84889-cov-58.287067_pt1 | contig 84889 bp, 76 predicted proteins | sample MGYA00245780_ERZ724029 | MGnify/ENA primary metagenome ERZ724029 (study PRJEB28704, sample SAMN03018315) | fermentation metagenome | biome: anthropogenic terrestrial biome; feature: soil; material...
ATTTTCGGGATGGCCAACGACAAGGATGTGGATTCCGTACTTGCTTTGATGCCGAAAGATGCACGGTACTATTTTACCAGGGCGTCTGTGGAACGGGCTCTGGATGAAAAGATATTGAAAGAACATGCTGCGGTTTACGGATTAGAAGGCACCACCTTTGCATCCGTTTCGGGAGCCATTCGTGCAGCAATAGAAAACGCCGGTGAAGATGATCTCATCTTCATCGGCGGTAGTTCTTTCGTGGTGGCAGATGCCCTGCCGTTGTTTACCTGATTACCAAATCATGACTATCCTGAAGTGATAGGTTACCTTTGCATCCGGATCCTCTATTCCATCAGAGGGTTCAATATAAAAGGTGACCCGCTTTGTCTGTATACTATATTCATAACTGATCGTTTCAGTAAACTTGCTGCCATCAGTTAGTTCGTAGCTTTTCAGGTACGGAAGTTGTACTTGCACTTCATTCACGTTTTGATCACCCAGAAAAACATAACCGATCACCGCACCGCTTTCATAGATAAAGTCATCGATGTATTTCAACTGTTTAACCGCCTCCCATCTTCTGTTCGTGACACTCCAGCTCCACTCGGAAGCGTTCACGGTATATGGCTGAATTTCCCATTGTGTTTCCACGATATCATCACTGCTGTCACTACAAGAGGATAAAAACAGTGCAGTTCCAATGAAGAGGACTCCTGCCAATAATGAAGTTAACCTTTTACTTTTCATTTTCATATTTTTTGAAGTTTGTATATCTGCTTGTCTGACGTCTTAAACGTCTATACGTTTAAAATTAAACAAAAAAAAGGATGAAAAGTTTTAACGGAGCAAATGATTAAAGTCCGCTGGAGACGAACTTTATCAGTTATTAATCAATCCTGTGCATTCTTCTGAACAAAACTATTTTCTTCCTCCTAAAAATCCACCCAGCAGGTCGTTCAGCGGATTGCCGTCGCCGTCCTTGTCGAGCACGCCTCCCAGCATATCCATGATACCCCCTGAGGATCGTCCCGACGACTGACCGGCGCCACCCAATAGTCCACCCAGGAGATTACCCAATCCTCCGGCTTCGGTATTGGTCTGTCGTTTCTCCTTTCCCAGGTATGCCATCACAATGGGAGCGAGGATTGCTAGCAGTGGTCCGATCTTGTCCATACTGATTCCCGATTTCTGAGCGATCCCTTGTTCGATGGCGGTGCGTTTATTACCAAAAACATGCCCCAGAATACCATCACCATCCGACTGCAATTCCTGCGGGTGGCCCTGCAACATGCCGGAAAGGTTATCCAGCAGTGAACCATCATGTTTCGACTCCAAAGCGTTGTGAAGGCTTGCAGCACCTTCCTCCGACTGTGCATTTCTGTTCATTCCTGCAAGAATGGCAGGTATAGCCATGCTCACGGCACCCGATGCCTGATTTTCATTTACACCAAGCCGCGTGGCTACATTTCGGACGATTGACTGCCCCATAGTGCTGTTTAGTAATTCTGAGATATCCATGTTGTAAGGCTGATTATAAGTGTTTAGTAAAATAGTTAAAGTACTTCAAAGATACCTGTTTAAACAAATTTGCAGTGAGATTGGTTCTGCAAAGAGGTGATTTGAGGAAGAAAACCCCATTGCAGAAATACGCAAAAAAAAGGGCAAAGTCAATTAGTTTTCAACATTCACTTGTTCTCAGTGAAAAAAAAACTATTTTTGCCTGAGAACTGATTAGGAACCGCCCATCATGGTTTGCGGATCACGAAAGGGAATCACTTACATCGGACAACTGAAATTATGAAACAATATCTCGATTTACTACAGCGGGTACTCGACGAAGGTGTGAAAAAAGAGGACCGTACCGGTACGGGTACCATCAGCATCTTCGGGCACCAGAGCCGGTACAGGATGAGCGACGGATTTCCGGTACTCACCACAAAAAAGCTCCACCTGAAATCGATCATCTATGAGCTGCTCTGGTTCCTCAACGGTGACACAAATATCAAATATCTGAACGACAATGGCGTGCGCATCTGGAATGAATGGGCCGATGAGGATGGCGATCTGGGTCCCATCTATGGCTATCAATGGCGTTCATGGCCCGACTACAAAGGAGGGCATATCGACCAGATCTCTCAAGTTGTCCACACACTCAAAAATAATCCCGATTCACGCCGCATCATTGTCAGCTCATGGAACGTGGCCGACATTCCAAACATGAATCTCCCACCCTGCCACGCTTTTTTTCAGTTTTACGTAGCCGACGGGAAGCTCAGCCTGCAGCTTTACCAGCGCAGTGCCGATATCTTCCTGGGGGTTCCTTTTAATATCGCCTCCTATGCCTTGTTATTGAAGATGATGGCCCAGGTGACCGGATTGCAGGAGGGCGATTTCGTGCATACTTTCGGCGATGCCCACATCTACCTGAACCATCTTGATCAGGTCAACCTGCAACTTTCCCGCGAGCCGCGTCCATTGCCTGAAATGAAGGTCAATCCTGACGTGAAGGATATTTTCGGTTTCCGTTTCGATGATTTCGAACTGGTGAACTATGATCCGCATCCACACATAAAAGGAACTGTGGCAGTATGATGAATCACAATGGCATGGAAATCGGCATCATCGTTGCGCTGGATGAAAAGAACGGGATCGGACGCGAGGGGGGGCTGCTTTGCCACCTCCCCAATGATTTGAAGCATTTTAAACAGGTGACCTCGGGACACGCCGTAATCATGGGCCGGAAGACCTATGAATCATTACCGAAAGGAGCATTGCCCAACCGCACCAATGTGGTGATTACGTCCGATGCGGCAGATAATTATCCCGGGTGTATCGTTGTCCGGTCGGTAGAAGAGGCGCTTACGCACTGCAAGGAGGGTGAAAAAGTTTTCATTATCGGTGGAGGGCAACTATACCGTGCCACACTCGGACTGGCAGACCGGCTTTATCTGACCCGCATCCATCACACTTTCAGTGATGCCGACACCTTTTTTCCGGAAATCGACACCGGTGAATGGAGGCTGACTCAAAAGGAGTCGCACGAGGCCGACGACAAGCATCGGTATCCTTATACGTTTTTGACCTATACTAAAAAAACGGACTGATCAACAGACCAAGTGCAACTTCCGTGGTACGGCACCGGACACTCATAAGAAAGCGTTTTTATTTATACTAAAGACCAAAACAAGTATGAACAAAACTTTTTTTCTTTTTATTTCTCTTGCATTTTTAGCTTCGTTTACAAACTGCTCGCAAAGAAAATCAACGTCAACAGACAATGCCAATCAGCTGGATTCGATAGAGATAGCAGCAATCCAAAAGAAATATCCCCAGCCGAAAGGTTACCAGAAGCAAGTGATTTCAGTACCGAAGAAACCCGATGAATCGCAATTTATCGTTGAGATAGTCCCGGGCAAGACGATGCTAATGGATGAATGCAACGATTATAGCTTACAGGGTGAGTTTGTAGAAGATTCTTTTGCCGATGAAGATGTGTTACGCTACATTTACCGGTCGGAAGGGGAAGTGGTGCAGACGTTGCTGGGATGTGCAACAGACAGCCTGCACACCGAGTTTGCTCGTGGGATGCCGGTTTTGGTCGATTATAACAGTTTAAGACCCACGGTTGTTTATCTCCCAAAAGATATTGAATTGAAGCATACCGTGTGGAAAGTTGCCGAAATGATTCAGGTTGAGCACGATCCCGAAAATAAGCTCTTTGAAAAACGTCCTTTCGACCTGACTAAAGACAAATACGACGGTTATATATTACAATTGCCAGCAGGCTCTGAAAATTCAAAAATAGAACTTGTTGTAGGTATCACGAAAAAAGTGGATTGCAATCGGCACCGTCTTATCGACGTAACTTTCGGAGATGCCGGAGACATGAATTTTTCTCCCCACATGTTTATGATTTTTGATTCGGACGGTGAAATTGCGTCTACGCGGATGGGGTGCCCAGACAGTGAACTGACCGGGAAATTTATCTACGGGGAAACAAGAAGGGTACCGTATACAACAGATCCCCTGATTATTTTTATTCCTAAAGGATTTGAACTTCGCTACCGGATTTGGGAAAGTGTCACATAGGCTGTTCCCTTTTCCTGCGAACGGATGGTTCCTGTGGCTGTTTTGTCTGGCGTAACGACGACTTCTGGCTCTGTCTCCCTTACCGGATAGTGTATCGGATTTCAATCTTTTACTGGACTAAAATAGGGTGTAGCCATATTGAAATTCTGGTAAGTTTCGCTAACTTTACCGCAATAATCACTCAGTAAAAGTAACCAGGTTGATGCGTACTTATCTTCATAATCTCATCCGGGAAAAACGCAAAGGATTTAATGCAGTAAAAGCCCCATGTGTCGTGTTGCTCCTGCTGCTCTCTTTTCACCTTTCATCACAAACCCAAAGAGATGACTCTCTTAAACAACAAGTTAGCAGATCACTCACTCAAATTTACCGGAAGACGCTGCTCCGTCCGGGAACTGTGAAGGTGGACAGCATCGCGCTGCACGAAAGAAAGAAAAGCATTGAGCTGTACACCAACCTCGCGCTCTCCTACCTTCCCATGCGAAAGGATCTCGTTCATCTTATCCACGACAGCATCCGTTACTATCTTCCACAGGCACAGAAAAAATACCGCATCAGCGTCTTCTCCGACCAGCAGGAGATCAATCACCTGATACCCAACTATTACCGTAACAAACAGATCGATAAAAACCGTTTGATGGCCCATCGGGTGAAAACGCCGCTCATCACGCGACTCTCCGATCCATCGAAAAACGACACCAAAGGTCTGCAAAACAATCATATTGCCCTCTGGCAGAGCCATGGATGGTATTACGAGCAGAAGCTGGGACGGTGGGAATGGCAGCGGGCACGCATTTTTCAGACGGTGGAGGATCTCTACACGCAGAGCTATGTGCTACCCTTCCTGGTGCCAATGCTGGAGAATGCGGGTGCCAGTGTGCTGCTTCCGCGTGAGAGGGATTACAATAAACTGGAAATCATTATCGATAACAACAACGGTAACAGGGGAATATCAACCTACATCGAGACGAATGGCAGCGAAGCCTGGAGAGATACAGACTCGGCCGGCTTTGCCAACCCCAAAGAGATCTACCTCGATGGCGAAAATCCCTTCCGGATGGGCACGGCACGACAAACAAGAACCGTCTCGAGAGGTGCCGAGTCTGTGGCCACCTGGAGAGCCGAAGTGCCGGAGAAAGGTGAATATGGAGTCTATGTCTCCTACCAGACGGTGAAGAACAGCAGCAACGATGCCCTCTACACCGTGTTTCATGCCGGGGGGAAAACCGATTTTCTGGTGAACCAGCAGATGGGTGGGGGCACCTGGATCTACCTCGGCAGTTTCCTTTTCGACACAGGGAGCGACCACAGGATCACCCTCTCCAACAAAAGCAGGCGTTCCGGAAAGATTGTAACGGCCGATGCCGTAAAGATCGGTGGCGGGATGGGAAACATCGCCCGGATGCCCCACTCCGGAGGATTCGACAAGGAGAACACCAAAAGTTCCGACAGCCTGACCTGCAAAGAGACGCTGGTGTCGAAAATAAAATACACCCCTGAAACAAGCGGCTACCCACGATATGCGGAGGGTGCCCGCTATTGGATGCAGTGGGCAGGGGTGCCCGACTCGATCTACAACCGGAGCGAGGGGAAGAATGATTACACGGACGACTATGCCAGCCGCGGTGTATGGGTCAACTGGCTGGCCGGAGGATCAGCCGTACTACCCAAGGCCGAAGGACTCCACATCCCCCTGGACCTGGCCTTTGCTTTCCATACCGATGCTGGTACTCTCCGGGGCGACACCATCGTCGGCACACTGGGCATCTACATGACGCATCACAACAACGAACAGTTCGAAAACGGCCGTTCACGATGGGCGTCACGCGACCTGACGGAGCTAATCATGGAGGAGGTCGTAAACGATATCCGTCGTGACTTCGAACCGGACTGGACACGCCGTCATCTCTGGAATCGCTCCTATGCGGAAGCACGCATACCCAACGTGCCGACCATGCTGCTGGAACTGCTTTCCCACCAAAACTTCGCCGACATGCGCTACGGGCTTGATCCCACCTTTCGCTTTACCGTTGGCCGCTCTATCTACAAGGGAATGTTGAAATTTCTCGCCACCCAATATAACCGCCCCTATGTGGTACAGCCATTGCCGGTGAAAGACTTCACCGCACGCTTCACCGGTGAGACGGAAGCGCTGCTCACGTGGCAGCCGGCGCCCGATCCCTCGGAACCCTCTGCAGCTCCCGCACAATATATTGTATATACCCGCCTCAATGGCGGCGGCTTTGATAACGGCACGCTGGTAAACAATAACAACTACAGCATAAAAATCCGGAAGGATCATATCTACAGTTTCAGGGTGGTGGCCGTGAACGAGGGAGGTAAAAGCTTCCCGTCGGAGACACTTTCGCTCTGCCGAAAGCCAGATCAAAAGGGAGAGGCGCTGATCGTAAACGGCTTCACCCGTGTCTCGGCACCGCACAGCTTCACCGCTTCGGAGGACAGCATCGCCGGTTTCGCGGGAAACGTGGACAACGGCGTTCCCTATATCGCTGATTATCATTTTACCGGACAACAGCATGAGTTCCGGCGTGTCATCCCCTGGATGGACGATGACGCTCCGGGTTTCGGCGACAGCAATGCCGACTATGAAACAAGCCGGATTGCAGGCAACAGCTTCGATTATCCCTTTGTGCACGGGCAAGCTTTCTCTGAGGCGGGATACTCTTTCGTCTCCTGTGCCGCATCGGCCGTGGAGAACGGAACGGTTGACCTGTCCGATTATCAGACGGTCGACTGGATCCTCGGCAAACAACGGGAATGGAAAGTGGCCCGCGGAGCAAAGCCACCCAGATTTAAAACTTTCTCTCCCATACAGCAGCAAGCCATCACCCGTTTTTGTAGCGGAGGCGGCAACATCATCGTCAGTGGTGCGTTTGTCGGTACCGACCTGTGGGACAACCCATACGCAATAAAAGAGGACCGGGAGTGGGCACAAAACACCCTCAAATACAAATGGCGCAACAACAACGGTGCAGTGACCGGACATGTCAAGGCCGTACCCTCACCCTTCACCTCCCTCACGGGACATTACCGATACTACCATAAGCTGAACAGCGAGAGCTACGTGGTGGAACACCCTGACGCCATCGAACCGGCAGACAATAATGTATTCACCGTGTTTCGCTACGCGGAGAACAACCTGAGTGCAGGCATCCTCTATCAGGGTGAAAAGTATAACAGCTGCATCCTGGGTTTTCCGATAGAAGCCATCAAAGGCCAGGAGAACCGGAACAGACTGCTGAAAAATATTTTGGAGGCATTCGAAGATTAACAAACTCGATGATTAAAGAATTCGACAATTTGACAATTAATAAATCGGCAAATCATCAAATCAGTGAATCAACTATCATATGAAAAAAATAAACGCATTTATCCTCTTCTCAGAACCTGAACAGGCAAAGAAAACGGTGGAAGAACTCAGACAATCGGAGTCGATAGACAAGATCTATTTGCTTACGCCCGACAATAGCAAGGAAACAATCAAGGGGTGTGGCAATATCACCATCGACACGCTCCACAGCAGTGCCACGATAAAAAAGATCGCGCAGAAATCGAATACCGACTACACGCTCATCTATCAGAAGTCCACCGTGCTGAGACCCGGTTACTTCGCACTTGAACGAATGACCCGTATCGCGGAAGATACGCAGGCCGGAATGGTCTATGCCGACTACTACGCCATCAGCAACGGGGATAAGACAAACCATCCGGTGATCGACTACCAGGAGGGCAGTCTGCGCGACGACTTCAACTTCGGCTCACTGCTCCTCTACAATGCGAAGGCACTGAAGAAAGCGGTCAGGAGAATGAAAAGCGAAAACTACACGTTTGCCGGCCTCTACGACCTCAGGCTCAAGGTGTCGCAGAAGAACCCACTCGTGCATGTCAACGAGTACCTCTACACCGAGATAGAAGAGGATACACGTGCATCGGGAGAAAAAATATTCGATTATGTCGACCCCAAAAATCGACAGGCCCAGTTAGAGATGGAACAGGCCTGCACGCAGCACCTGAAAGATGTGGGCGCTTACCTGGAACCCAAATTCGGGAACATTGAACTTAACAAAGGTATCTTTCCGGTAGAGGCATCGGTCATCATCCCGGTGCGCAACCGCATCAGAACTGTCCGTGACGCCATCTCCTCGGTGCTGAGACAAAAAACCGGTTTTTCTTTTAACCTGATCGTCGTAGACAATCACTCCACAGACGGCACCACGGAAGCCATCGCGGAGTTCAATAATGACAAACGACTGATACACATCGTCCCGGAGAGAGACGACCTGGGCATCGGTGGGTGCTGGAACATGGGCGTACACCACGGACAATGCGGCAAGTTTGCCGTGCAACTCGACAGCGATGATGTATACAGCGGGGATGACACGCTGCAAAAGATTGTCGATGCCTTTTACGAACAGCAGTGTGCCATGGTGGTGGGGACCTATCAGATGACCAACTTCAACATGGAGATGATCCCTCCCGGCATCATCGACCACCGGGAGTGGACACCCGAAAATGGACGGAACAACGCATTGCGCATCAACGGGCTCGGTGCTCCGCGGGCTTTCTATACGCCGGTACTGCGGGAGATCAAGGTGCCCAACACCAGCTACGGCGAAGATTATGCCCTGGGACTGAACATCTCCCGTCGTTATCGGATCGGACGGATCTACGACGTGCTCTACCTTTGCCGCCGCTGGGAAGATAACAGCGACGCCTCACTCGACGTTGCGAAGATGAATGCTCACAACCTCTATAAAGACAGGATCAGGACATGGGAACTACAGGCCAGAAAGAGACGCAGATGAACGAACCGCTCATCCATGTGGGAATCATCCTGGAGCAGGCTAAAATCCGTTTCACCCTGCTCTCCACATATAAACTGAAGGAAAAGCCGTTTCCCCCGGGCGATTATTCATTGGACATATCCGGCGGAAAAATAGTTTTTGAAGGGAAAATATACGAAGAAATCACCTTCGAACCGGATCAGATTCACGACGATTCCTTCGAACTAAAAGAGGTGGTGATAGGTGTCGACTTTCATTGGCAACGTAAAGAAAATCAACGCTTTCAGGGAGGATTGAAGTTTATTGTTGAAAAGAACGGCATCACTGCCATCAACACCGTCTCCCTGGAGGATTACCTCAAGAGCGTCATCTCTTCCGAGATGAACGCCACCAGCTCCGAAGAGTTGCTGAAGGCACACGCCGTCATCTCCCGTAGCTGGCTGCTGGCACAGATAAAGAAAAACAAGGATGTTAAGGTCGACTACCGGACCTCGTTTGTCACTTCCACCGAGATCATCCGCTGGTATGACCGGGAGGATCACGACCGGTTCGATGTCTGTGCCGATGACCACTGCCAGCGTTACCAGGGCATCACCCGGCAAACGACCGCACTGGTGAATAAAGTAATCGACGAGACACGCGGTCGGGTGATTACCTACAACGACGCCATCTGCGATGCCCGCTTCTCAAAATGCTGCGGCGGCGTAACGGAGGCCTTCGAAAATGTGTGGGAACCCACCGTGCATCCCTACCTGCAGGGAAAAGCTGATTTTACCGGTAATTCTCCCCTACCCGATCTTACCCTCGAAGAGCATGCCGAAGCATGGATTCGCTCAATACCTCCCGCCTTCTGCAACACACAGGATGCTGCTGTACTCAGGCAAGTACTAAACGACTACGACCAGGAGACGGCCGACTTCTATCGGTGGAAAGTGGTCTACTCGCAGGAGGAACTCAGCCGGCTGATCAGGGAACGCTCCGGCATCGACTACGGTGAAATTATCGACCTGCAACCCCTAGAGCGGGGTGCCTCAGGACGCATCCTCCGGATCAGGATCATCGGGACAAAACGCGTGATGATCATCGGCAAGGAATTGGAAATACGGCGTACCCTCTCCTCCTCACATCTCTACAGTTCCGCCTTCGTAGTGGATGCTGAAGAGGAAAACGATGAGGGGATCCCGCAAAAATTTACACTCACAGGTGCAGGCTGGGGTCACGGAGTGGGCTTGTGCCAGATAGGCGCTGCCATGATGGCGGAGCAGGGATATACCTGTGATCAGATTTTAGCACACTACTTTCCTCAAACCAAAACAGTTGTTCATTATTGAAAGCGACAACAAAAAGGAGATGAGTACAAAACAAACAAGAGAATAAGTATGAACAAGCAACAGAAAGTCACATTCCGCAATCCCTGGACATGGATACCCACGCTCTATTTCGCGGAAGGATTACCCTACGTGGCCGTAATGACCGTTTCGGTGATCATGTACAAACGTTTTGGGCTCTCCAATACGGAAATAGCTCTGTATACAAGCTGGTTGTATCTACCCTGGGTAATCAAACCTTTCTGGAGCCCTTTTGTGGATATCCTGAAAACAAAACGATGGTGGATCGTCTCCATGCAGCTGCTGATTGGTGCCGGACTGGCGGGGGTAGCCTTTACTCTTCCCTCGCCGTTCTACCTGCAGGCCTCGCTTGCTTTCTTCTGGCTCATGGCTTTCAGTTCGGCCACACACGACATAGCTGCCGACGGCTTTTACATGCTCGCACTGGACGACTCGCAACAGTCCTTCTTCGTGGGCATCCGCAGTACCTTCTATCGCTTTGCCTCAATCACCGGCCAGGGATTGCTGGTCGTATTGGCAGGATTCCTGGAAAAATCGACCGGCAGGATTCCTTATGCCTGGAGTCTCACCTTCTTCATCCTGGCAGGTCTATTCCTGGCATTTTTTGTGTACCATCGTTTTGTCTTGCCCTACCCACATGCTGATACCGGAAAGTCAGCCCGTACACCCCGGGAGGTAGTGACAGAATTTGGAAATACCTTTAAATCTTTTTTCACAAAAAAGGGGATAAGGCTGGCCATTGCTTTCATGTTATTATACAGGCTGTCCGAAGCGATGCTCGTTAAGATGGCATCGCCCTTTTTGCTTGACAGCCGCGAAGTGGGTGGATTGGGGCTAAGCACTTCCGAAGTGGGCATCACCTATGGCACGGTGGGTGTGATTGCCCTCACCCTGGGCGGAATCATCGGCGGAATTGTGGCTTCGCGTCAGGGCCTTAAGTATTGGCTCTGGCCCATGGCACTGGCCATTACCCTCCCTCATGCGGCATACCTCTACCTTGCATTTTATCAGCCCGAAAACATTTTCTGGGTGAATGCGGCCGTAGCTGTGGAACAGCTAGGGTACGGCTTCGGGTTTACCGCCTATATGCTATACCTGATTTATTTTTCTCAGGGTGATCACAAAACAGCCCACTATTCCATCTGCACGGGATTCATGGCTTTGGGAATGATGCTACCCGGCATGGCTGCCGGATGGATCCAGGAACAGCTGGGATACCAGCATTTCTTCATCCTGATCATGCTCCTCACGATTCCCACACTGGTGCTGATCCCCTTTATGAAGGTAGACCCCGGCTTTGGCAGATCTAAAAAAGGAGAGCCGGACGCAGCTTAAACGAGCGAATCATATTTATTATTTAACAGGATTAAAGTCTGGATTATGAAAACTAACATACCAAGGTCCCCCAAACCAGGGTTGTTTTTCGTCGTGATACTCTGTGCGCTGATGTTCCACACGACGGCTGTTGCCCAGAAAATCAAGGTGAAAATCAGATCAGACTCGCGTTCAGCCTAAATCACCGCTTCGAAGAGATCCGCACCTACTGGACCAAAGACGAGGAGCCATTCAGAAAATTGAGCAAGAAGTATTATCTTTACCGCCGATAAGCTTGCGTTTTTTGACTATCCCTGTGAAAGATCCGTATCTGTCGTAAACATACAAATATTAATTTTCTTCTATGAATGCAACGCTTTCTGCCAAACAGGGCAACCGCCTCCTGTCGCTCGACATTCTCCGCGGCATCACCATTGCCGGCATGATCATGGTCAATAATCCCGGCTCATGGAGTTATACCTATGCACCGCTCAAACATGCTCAATGGCACGGGCTTACGCCCACCGATTTGGTATTTCCCTTCTTCATGTTTATCATGGGGGTCTCCACCTTCATGTCTCTGCGGAAATTCAACTTTAAACCCTCCAAAGCAGCCGTATGGAAAATTGTGCGGCGCACTATCCTTATCTTCGTAATTGGACTGGCACTGGGATGGTTCGGGCAGCTCACACGCGGACTTGCTTCCGGGGAACCATTCGGTGTAGCGGCATCTCATTTCGACACCCTCCGCATACTGGGTGTGCTGCAGCGACTGGCGCTGGCCTATGGCTTTTCCGCTCTAGCGTCTGTTTTGGTGAAGAGCAAACTGCTGCCGTGGGTAATTGGCATCCTGCTCCTGGGATACTACCTGATCCTTCGATTCGGGAAAGGATTTGAGATGTCGGAAGAAAATATCATCGCAGTGGTGGACAAGGCATTTTTGGGACCCACCCACATGTATAGGGACACCACACCGGAAGGAGTACGCATCGCATTCGATCCCGAAGGGTTGCTCAGCACCCTCCCTTCCATTGCCCATGTACTGATCGGATTTCTATCTGGTAAACTGATCGTCGAAAACAAAGACAACCACACCCGGGTGGAGAAATTGCTGATATGGGGTACCCTACTGGCATTCTCGGGGTTACTCCTGCAATACGGATGTCCCATCAACAAGAAGATATGGAGCCCCACCTTCGTACTTGCCACCACCGGTTTTGCCGCACAACTGCTGGGACTGCTGATCTGGATCATCGATATCCATCAGAAAGAACGATGGTGCCGCTTTTTTCACGCCTTCGGGGTGAATCCGCTCATTGTATATGTTTTTGCCGGTGTGATGGCCAATCTGGTTTCCAACATCCGGATTAACTGGCAGGGAGAGGCAATTTCCATCAAAGGGTTTACTTACGAAGTGTTGCTGCACCCCTGGGCAGGAGATTATTTCGGATCGCTGCTTTACGCATTGCTGTTCGTCACGTTCTGCTGGCTCTTTGGATATATTCTCTACAAAAAAAATATTTATATCAAACTATAAATGGCGAAGAGCGGTTTATCACACCAAAACAATCAAACAGCATGAATTATTCACAATCGGGGAAGAATATCCTGATCGCCGACAGCGGTGCCACCAAGACCGACTGGTGCCTGACACACGGAGGTCAGATCGTGCAGCAATTTTCGACAAAAGGATTCAGCCCGGTATATCAGTCCGAAGAGGAAATTGCAGAGGAGGTCAGGTTGCACGTCTATCCCCTGCTGAAAGAAAAAAAAGTTCGATCGATCCATTTCTATGGTACGGGCTGCATCCCGGAAAAAATCCCCCTCGTGAAAAATGCCCTATCCCAATCGTTTCCCGCCGAAACAATCTGTGTGTATAGCGACCTTATTGCGGCCGCGCACAGTCTCTGCGGACACGAAGCGGGAATTGCCTGCATCCTCGGTACCGGCAGCAATTCCTGCGAATGGAACGGAAAAGAAATTGTAAAGCAGATTTCCCCGCTCGGATTTATACTTGGTGACGAGGGAAGCGGCGCCTCACTGGGCAAGCAGCTGGTGAGTGATGCATTGAAGAACCAGCTTCCGGAAGGGTTGAAAGATGCTTTTCTGAATGAATACGGGCTTACAACAGCCTCAATCATCGACAAGGTATACCGTCAACCCTTTCCCAGCCGTTTTCTGGCAGGGCTCGCACCCTTCCTGATGAAGCACCTCGATGTTCCACACATTCGACGTATTGTTACCCGGAGTTTTTCTGATTTCTTCGATAGAAACGTCATGCAGTACAATTATCAAAAAAATAAGGTTAATTTTGTAGGATCAATCGCCTGGCATTACGCCGACCTGTTGAAGGAAGTGGCACATCAAAAAAATATCGGGATCGGAGAAATTGCACAATCTCCCATGCCAGGACTGATTCGTTTTTATCAACCGGCAAAGGCCGGGAGGGAGCCACCTGAAGTAACTCGCTGATAATCTGACACTAAACATTGAGACCCACCATATGACATTTGTAAAAATTACAGAACAACCTTCGCACTACAACGATCTGGAAAAAAAATCGGTTCTGGAACTGTTGACAGAGATAAATGCCGAAGACCAGAAGGTGGCGATCGCCGTTCAAAAGGCCATTCCTGAGATAGAGAGGCTGGTCACCGGTACCGTCGAACGCATGCGTCGCGGGGGACGTCTTTTTTACCTGGGTGCAGGAACCAGCGGCAGGCTCGGGGTACTTGATGCCTCCGAGATACCTCCCACCTTCGGCATGCCCAACAGCTATGTAATCGGGCTGATCGCCGGAGGGGACAATGCCCTGCGTAATCCGGTGGAAGCAGCGGAAGATAATATGGAAAAGGGCTGGGAGGACCTGATGGAACATAAAATCAACGAAGACGACGTTTTGGTGGGAATTGCCGCATCGGGCACCACCCCTTACGTCATCGGAGCATTGCGTCGCGCACGTGAGAAGGGCATCCTCACTGCCGCAATCAGCTGCAACCCGGACTCTCCCGTGGCAGCAGAAGCAGAGATCAAAATTGAACCGATCGTAGGCCCGGAATACGTCACCGGTAGCACGCGCATGAAATCAGGGACAGCGCAAAAACTGGTGCTGAACATGATCACAACCAGCACCATGATCAAACTGGGCAGGGTAAAAGGCAACCGCATGGTGAACATGCAACTCACCAACCAGAAACTGGTGGACAGGGGTACACGCATGATTGTGGACGAGCTCTCGCTCAATTATGAACAGGCTAAGAACCTGCTGATGATTCACGGATCGGTGAAAAAAGCCATTGACAGCTACAGAAACGGACAATAAATCATTCGAAATGGCCATCATCATCCATACAGATCAACCGGATTTGCTGCTCGACAGAATTTACGAATTGATCGACAGCAAGAAAGCAGACAAGTGGGTACGCACTGACGACGGGCGCATCACCTATGGCTCCCTGTTGTGGAAGAACGAAGCTTTTTTTAAACCCCAGATATGGGTAGATGAAAATCAATTGCGTTTCGGCCTGTTAAAAAGAAAAGACAGAAAACATATTACCTCCCGGCTCTATACTGCATTTCATAGCAAAATGATAGAAATGCTTCTGAATCACTTCGACCGGGATTTCCGCAGCGTTACCGCCACTGCGGCAAAAGCCGAACCCGATGTTTTCTGATCCCGGATAAAAACACAAGGCATGCCGGGCTTTCCATTCCTGCCGGAAGCATTGGAAATTGATTTTTTTTGACTACCTTCGCAGGTTTAAAATGCAGAAGGTAGGCTTACTAGCAATCGTTCCAACGATTTTTAGCGTTTACCTTTTGCTCGTTTCCCTGATAAAAGTATGCTAACGAATATTCGTCCCAAGGACACCGATGAACTTTACGCCACACCCATTTTACAACAAACGGCTTTCTGGTCGGCCGTGAAATCTTCTCTCGGTGCAAACACCATTGCCATCAACTTCACCTCGAGGAAGTCGGATCTCCTCCTCGCCACCAGTAACCAGCCAGCAATCATCTCCGACGTGCTGATCATACTGCAGCAAATAGACCGATATCACACTGTGGCCTATGTTCCTTACGGTCCCGAGCTGGAGCCTGCCGACGAGCTACAGGGGATGTTTCTGGAAGAGCTTTCAGAATCCCTACGCTCCTACCTGCCGAAAAGCTGCATTCTCATTCGGTACGATCTCTGCTGGGAATCCTACTGGGCCAAAGAGAAAGATAATTATGACGAAAATGGCGTTTGGAGAGGGGAACCTGATAGTCCAACGCAGGAATTTCGCTTCAACTTCAACACGCACAACTGGAATTTTAAAAAAGCCCATTCCAATATCCTACCGGCAAATACGGTTTATCTGGATTTAACACTCAACAGGGAAACGCTTCTCAAAAAGATGAAACCCAAAACAAGGTACAACATAGGTTTGTCCCATCGAAGAGGAGTAATCGTTAAAGCAATGGGACTGGAGGGAATCGATGTCTGGTATGAGCTCTATAAAGAAACTGCTGCCAGAAACCACATTCTTCTCAACGACCTGAAATATTTTGAGGCAGTGCTGACAGCCCGGGCCGACGAGACCCGCTCGCCGGCCGATGTAAGCCTGTTGATTGCGGAAAAAGAGGGTAAACCTCTGGCAGCCATGTTTCTGGTAATCACGAAACACAGAGCCTCCTACCTTTACGGAGCATCCTCTTCCGGACAACGAAACTTAATGGCAACCTACGCGCTACAATGGGAAGCCATCTGCCGGTCGAAAGTGGCAGGATGTACCGAATATGACATGTTCGGCATTTCTCCCTCGCCCGACCCCCACCATCCGTTGTTCGGTCTGTATAAGTTCAAATCGGGTTTCGGAGGCGAAATATTCCATAGCCTCGGTTGTTGGGATTATCCGCTACAAAAAGAATTATACACCCTGTTCCGCGCATCGGAACTAAACAGTCAGGGATATCATTTAAGTTAAATATTGTATGAAAATTGACAGAATCACCCGCATAGACGAGAGCGTAGTATCTGATTTCAGGAGACTCATGCCCCAGCTAACGGGGAAAGAGACATATCCTTCGTTTGAGGAGTTGGAACAGGTAATCCGGTCGGAAGACACCTGTCTTCTTGTCGCCACCGAAAATGAGGACGTAATCGGCACACTCACACTTGTTTTTTACCACATTCCTACGGGGCCGAAGGCATATATTGAAGATGTGGTTGTTGACAAAGACGCCCGTGGAAAAGGGGTGGGAAAAGCACTGATCTCTTACGCCATCCAACTGGCCCGCAAAAAAAGAGCCCTAAAGATCGATCTCACCTCTCACCCGGCCCGGATAGCAGCCAACAAGCTATACCGGAAAATGGGATTCACTCAAAGGGAATCAAACGTGTATCGACTTAGCCTACAGGAAACAGACTAACAAGCCACTAAGGGATCCTGTAGACGATGCTGTTAATATTCATTCCTGCACCCACCGAAGCCAGCACAATGTTGTCGCCGCTCTTCAGGTCATGCCCGTCCATCTTTCTGCGGGTAACCAGATCAAGCAACGTGGGTACGGTGGCAACCGAAGAGTTGCCAAGCCAGGAAATAGTCATTGGCATGATGCTTTCCGGCATATCCTTCATGTTATAAAGCTTAAACAACCGGGACAGAATGGCATCGTCCATCTTTCCGTTTGCCTGATGGATAAGCACCTTGCTGATTTGGTTAATATGCAGCTGCAGCTTGTCGAGACCTGCCTTTATAGCCTTGGGTACATTCTCAAGCGCATACTGATACAGACGGCGCCCATTCATCTTCAGGTAATAATCTTTTTTCTCTGCCAATGCAGGATTATAAGAATACCCCATATGGAGCATATTCACATAATCCAATGCATCGCTGCGTGAGTTGTGTCCCATGATGCCGACGGGCTCATCGCTCTCACGTGCTTCCATAACGGCTGCTCCGGCGCCGTCTGCATAAATCATGCTGTCACGGTCGTGCGGATCCGCTACACGCGACAACACGTCTGCACCCACCACCAATATTTTTTTCGCCTCGCCCGAACGAAGATAGTAATCAGCCTGAATCACGGCCTGGATCCATCCGGGACAACCATACAACACATCATAAGCCACAGCCGAGGGGTTTGCGATACCCAGCTTTTGTTTCAGACGGGCAGCCAACGTTGGCAAGACATCCATGCGTACATTATCCACCTTCGTTTCACCAAAATTGTGTGCAAAAATGATGTAATCGAGTTCTTCCCGCTCCACGCCAGCTGCCTCCAGAGCCCTCTCGGAAGCCACAAGTGCCAGATCAGTCGTCACCTGGTCATCTTCGGCATAACGGCGCTCGGCAATCGTGGTGATCTCTTCAAACTTACGGGTGATCTCCTCGTTGGGGGTTGTCAGTTTTTCTCCCGTCGAATCATAAAACTCATACGTATGAAAATAGTCATTCTTGATCTGCTTTGTAGGCACATAGCTGCCTGTTCCGGTAAAAACGCTATACAATCTTTTCATCTTTTTCATTTACTTATTGGAGTATCACAGAACTGGCGGGGTTACCGAAACCCTGAACAACTGTGATAAGTATGCACTCTCTATTCTGAATATCCTGCTTTAATTTTCCGAATTCAGAGTTTTGAATACAAAGGTAAATAATTTAATTCACTTGATATCCAATTTACCCATCCTGAGGACAAATTTTACCCATCCTGAGGACAAATTGATCTCATTTGGGAATAAAATGGATCTTTTATAGTGCAATGTACGCCTTTTCAGCGTTCACTGCATACCGAAGCCATCACAGGATTCGAAATATCTTCGTAAAGCTCAAGATCAAAATAACGGGCTGCAGCCGTAATATGGTCAAAGACATCGGACGAGATATCCTCATATTGCAGCCAGTTTGTTGTATTTGTAAAGAAATAGAGCTCCAGCGGGAGTCCTTTCGAAGTGGGTTGCAGCTGACGTACCAACATCAGCATTTCCTTGTGGACATGGGGGTGATTGCTTAAATAGTTTTTTATGTAATGACGGTAGACCCCCATGTTAGTCAGGTTCCTACCATTGATAGCCAGCGACTTATCAGCTTTCGATTCCTTATTATAGTCATCAATTTCTTTGCTGCGTGTACGAATGTACTCTGAGATATACTGAATCTTCCCGAGTTTCTCCAGTTCTTCATCGCGGATAAACCGAATGGTCGACTGCTTCACAAACACAGCCCGCTTGAGTCTCCTCCCACCTGCATCCTGCATACCCCGCCAGTTCTGAAATGAATCCGACACCAGTGTATAGGGGGGAATGGTCGTGATGGTCTTGTCGAAATTACGAATCTTCACGGTGGAAAGTGTAATCTGGATCACGTCTCCATCGGCACCATACTTGGGCATCGTAATCCAGTCTCCAATCCGTACCATATCATTTGCCGACACCTGCAGGCTGGCTACGAAGCCCAATATGGTGTCTTTAAATATGAGCATCAGGATGGCAGAAGCGGCTCCAAGCCCTGTGATGATGACAGTAGGATTCTGTCCTGTAAGGATTGAAAAAAGGACGACGAAGCCGATGATATTCAAAATAATTTTCACGACCTGTACATAGCTGTCAATGGGTTTATCCATCAGGTTCGGCTTCATCCGGAAGGTGTCGGCTGAAGCATTGATAACCGACATGATAAGCCATATAACATAAAATATCAGGTAGATGTCGGCCAATTTATCCACAAAAACCATTGTCTTCGGAAATTGATCAAAAATAATGGGTATGGCTCCCTTTACCAGACTGAATGGAACGATCATGGCAAGAAAATGGGGAAATTTCCTGACAGACAGGTTTTTCAATATTTCCGCACGGGATAGCTTTGCCGAGCGGTTTAGGATGGCCTGCAAAATAACCCGTGTGAGGTACTGAACCACAAACACAAGTACGACAACGACAAAGATCAAAAAAATCAGGTTGATATACTTTACCCAGTTATCGGAAATACCAAGATTTTTGAGAAATTGTATTGACCAGTCGCTGATTGCATTGGTGGAGCGGGAAATCTGTTCTATTTTTTCTTCGTTCATAGAAAGGATGATCTTTAAGTTTTGGTCGTTAATATTACAAAGATAAAATTATTAACGCTTTTTCCCAAACCTGCTTTTTTTAATTCCATTTTTCTCTGGATTCACAGATTCATTGTATATTTGTAGGAAATCTGCATGCAGCTGACAGAGCGTTCGACAATTATCTGAAGCAAGATGCACAAAGGAGAAAATCAATTAACTGCAAAATAAAAAGACACTTATGGGAAAAGTACTTATCATTGGTGCCGGAGGTGTGGGAACAGTAGTTGCCAACAAGGTAGCACAGAACAACCGGATATTTACGGATATCATGCTGGCCAGCCGCACAAAAAGCAAATGTGATGCCATTGCAGAAGACGTAAAACGGCGCACAGGGGTCACCATTCATACAGCGAGGGTAGATGCCGACAACGTGCCGGAACTGGTGTCACTCTTCCACAAATTCAAGCCGGAGATCGTGATCAATGTGGCTTTGCCCTATCAGGATCTCACCATCATGGAGGCCTGCCTGGAGGCGGGGGTGAACTACCTCGATACGGCCAACTACGAGCCGAAAGACGAAGCCAAATTTGAATACAAATGGCAATGGGCTTACCGCGAAAGATTTGAGAAAGCTGGCCTTACAGCCATTCTGGGCTGTGGCTTCGACCCGGGTGTAACCAGCATCTTCACAGCCTATGCTGCCAAACATCATTTCGACGAAATACACTATCTCGATATTGTGGACTGCAACGCAGGAGATCATGGCAAGGCATTTGCCACCAACTTCAATCCCGAAATCAACATTCGCGAAGTAACCCAAAAAGGAAAGTACTGGGAAAACGGAGAATGGGTGACAACAGAACCCCATGAAATCCACAAACCCCTCACCTACCCTGAGATCGGACCAAAAGATTCCTATGTGATCTATCACGAGGAGCTGGAGTCGCTGGTAAAAAACTTCCCCACCCTGAAGCGTGCCCGCTTCTGGATGACCTTCGGACAGGAATACCTCACCCACTTACGGGTAATCCAAAACATCGGCATGGCACGCATCGATGAAGTAGAATACAACGGGCAGAAGATCGTCCCCATACAATTTCTGAAAGCAGTGCTTCCCGATCCGGGTGAGCTGGGAGAAAACTATACCGGACAGACTTCTATCGGCTGCCGCATCCGTGGAATGAAAGATGGAAAAGAACGTACTTATTACATCTATAACAACTGCAGTCACGAGGAAGCCTACAAAGAAACCGGCGCCCAGGGAGTGAGCTACACGACCGGCGTTCCGGCCACCATCGGTGCCATGATGTTTTTGAAAGGCCTTTGGAAAAAACCGGGTGTTTATAACGTGGAGGAATTCAATCCCGATCCGTTTATGGAACAGCTTAACAAGCAAGGATTACCCTGGCACGAACTGTTCGACGTAGATCTGGAAGTCTGATCCTTTTTTAGATTTTTGTCACACGAGACAGGGCTTTCACATTCAGAAAAAACATTACAAAACAGACAGACTCATGCATCCCAAAAGCTTGGTAAATATTGATGATTATAGCCGGGACGATATTTTTCGGATCCTCGAAAGTGCGTCCAGATTTAAACAACAACCCGATCGTGATCTGTTACAAGGAAAGGTGTGTGCCACGCTTTTCTTTGAACCCTCCACACGCACACGCCTCAGCTTTGAAACCGCTGTCAACAGGCTCAGGGGACGCATCATTGGCTTCTCCGATGCAGCTACCAGCAGCTCCACCAAGGGGGAGTCGCTGAAAGATACCATCATGATGGTCGGCAATTATGCCGACCTGATCATCATGCGGCACCACCTCGAAGGCTCGGCACGCTATGCCTCGGAAATATCCCCCATTCCGGTTGTCAACGCCGGTGACGGATCCAATCAGCATCCCACACAAACGATGCTCGACCTGTTCACCATCTACGAGACACAGGGTACATTGGAAAACCTCACGGTAACCATCGTGGGTGACCTGAAATATGGACGTGCCGTGCATTCACTCATCCAGGGGCTATCGCATTTCTCTCCCACTTTTAACTTCGTTGCGCCCGAGGAGTTGCACATCCCCGACAAATACAAAGTATTCTGTGACCAAAAGCAAATTGCGTACAACGAGTTTACCGACTTTTCTCCCGAGTCAATCAACAGCGCCGACATACTGTACATGACCCGTGTACAGAAAGAACGCTTTACGGACCTGATGGAGTATGAGAAAGTAAAGAACGTGTACGTGCTGCATAACGATATGCTGGATGATTCGAAGGAAAACCTGCGGGTACTGCATCCGCTTCCCCGGGTGAAGGAGATCAGTCAGGATGTGGACGACAATCCCAAAGCCTACTATTTCCAACAGGCCAAAAATGGAATGTATACCCGCCAGGCTGTCATCTGTGACTTGATGGATATTGAGGTGAAATAACGTAACACGGAATTATGATGAGAAAAGAATTACAGGTTGCTGCACTCGAAAACGGAACAGCCATCGATCACATCCCTACCGACGCGGTTTTCAAAGTGGTCTCACTGCTTCAGCTACAGAAGCTGGATAATCGCATCACGATAGGCAACAACCTCAACAGCAACAAAATTGGCAAGAAGGGACTGATTAAAGTTTCCGATAAATTTTTCCGGGAAGATGAGATCAATCGCATCGCACTTATTGCTCCTAACGTGAACCTGAATATCATCCGCAACTTCGATGTCGTGGAAAAGAAAAAGGTTGTGCTTCCCGATGAGATCATCGAGATCGTGAAATGCAACAATCCGAAATGTATCACAAACAACGAACCGATGAAAACCCGGTTTCATGTGATAGACAAGGAAAAGGTAGAACTTCAGTGCCATTACTGTGAACTAAAGGTTCGGAAAGAGGAAATTGAACTGATTTAAGTTTGAACGTGTATACGTTTGTAGATATGAACGTTTAAACATGCAAACAAAACGCCGGAAGGTGGATATCGGCTGTCAAGAAATATGAAACAGGACTGGAAACCGGGTACAATGATTTACCCCCTGCCTGCAGCACTGATAAGCTGCGGCAGCAATCCCGACGAACATAATATCATTACCGTGAGCTGGGTGGGCACCATCTGCTCCGATCCGCCCATGTGCTACATCTCCGTGAGGCCGTCACGCCACTCCTATGAAATCATCAAGCGTGCAGGCGAGTACGTGATCAACCTCACGACGGAGGCCCTGGCACGGGCTACCGATTGGTGTGGCGTCCGCTCCGGGAGAGATTACAACAAGTTCGCGGAAATGGGCCTGACGGTTGGCAAGGCTTCCGTTGTAGGGGCGCCACTCATCGAAGAGAGTCCGGTCTGCATTGAGTGCCGCGTCAAAGAGATCATGCGGCTGGGGTCACACGACATGTTCATCTCAGAGGTGGTCAACGTGAAGGCTGACGATCAGTATCTCGACCCCGCTACCGGACGCTTCGACATGCAAAAAGCCGGATTGCTGGCCTACTCCCACGGCCATTATTACGGTCTGGGAAAAAGAATCGGCAAGTTTGGCTGGAGCGTACAGAGAAAGAAGAAAAAGAAAAAATAACAACAGACTGGGTATGTCAACCCAGCCCATATACACACATTTACATCATGCCTGTCAATTTACCCGACAAACTGCCTGCAATTGAAATGCTGAAAAAAGAGAATATCTTCGTGATGGACGACTTCCGCGCCTCCACACAAGACATTCGTCCTTTAAAAATACTGATCCTCAACCTCATGCCTCTCAAGATCACCACGGAGACTGATCTTATACGACTGCTTTCCAACTCTCCGCTTCAGGTCGAAGTTGAGTTTCTGGGGTTGTCCACACACACTCCCAAAAATACGCCTATAGAACATCTGATGTCGTTTTACACCAAATTTTCCAGGATAAGAAACACCTACTACGACGGAATGATTATTACCGGAGCGCCGGTTGAGATGCTCCCCTTCGAGGAGGTAAAGTACTGGAACGAGCTTACGCATATTCTGGACTGGGCCCGCACGCATGTCACCTCCACCTTTTATATATGCTGGGCAGCGCAGGCAGCATTGTATCACTTCTACGGCATCAACAAATACCCGTTAGAGAAAAAGCTGTTCGGCGTTTTCAAACACACGATTAATGACCCTTCTTTTTCTCTGTTCCGTGGATTCGACGATGAGTTTTATGCTCCTCACAGCCGTCACACAACCATTCTTTCCGAAGAGGTGAGGCAACAGCCGGGACTAACAATCCTATCCGAATCAGACCAGGCGGGTCTCTATATTGCCTGTTCCCGTGGCGGAAGGGAGTTCTATGTAACCGGCCATTCTGAATATTCGCCTCTGACTCTGCATAACGAGTACGTGCGGGATATGGAAAAAGGGATGGACTCTGTATCAATCCCTCTAAATTACTACAGAGACAACGATCCAAGGCAACCGCCCCTTGTCCAGTGGCGCTCGCACGCCAACCTGCTATACATTAACTGGTTGAACTACTTCGTATATCAGGCAACACCTTTCAACATACGTGAAATTAAACAACTGGGAGAGTTGTAATACCCCGCTATTCAACCGGTTTTACTTTGGCATAACCCGCTATTTCCCACATATAGGCGGCTATCAGTTCACCATTATTGAGCGCTGTCGCATTCATCTTGTTTATTTCATTGATCAACGCTTCTGCTTTCTCTGGATTTGCCTCCTGCACAACAATAGCCGAGTTATAGCCGGGCCATACGGCAGTATTTTGCCGTGGTGCGCCCCACCGGCTCCTGGCTGTCACCTGCTCTATTACCTGATAGTCCGCACACTCCACTTCATCGAGCAAAAACGAGAGGCTTTCAAGCATACTTACGTTACATGTGATATAGATAAACTTCATTTTTTAAAATTGTAATTGTTGTTGATAGCATCTATAGTGATTTATTCTCCCTTTTCCCTCCTGTTTTATCCGTTCTGCCGGTTTTCTTTCCCAGCCGCACCGAGGCACGATCAATGATGAGCGTACGGTGATAAAGCGCCGTATACATGGTGGGCACCAGTATCAGGGTCGTTAGTAGCGAAACCAACAGCCCTCCGATAATCGTGATACCGAGCGGGGCATACATCTCTTTCCCCATTCCTGTGCTAAGTGCCATGGGCAACATACCCAGAATGGTGGTAAGCGAGGTCATCAACACGGGGCGCAAACGAGAACGGCCCGCTTCCATCACGGCGTCACGAAGAGAATGGTTCCGTTTACGCAACATATTGGTATAATCGACCAGCACAATTCCGTTATTCACCACAATCCCTACCAGCATGATCAATCCGATAAAGGTGACAACGCTCAACGTGATATTGGTAATAAAGAATGCCAGAATAACCCCCACAAGGGTAAAAGGAATGGCAAAAAGAATGATAAACGGGTCTTTAAACGATTCAAACTGCGCCGCCATCACCATATATACCAAGGCTATACCCAAAAAGAAAATAAGATAGAGAGATTGGAATGATGAGGACTGGTCATCCACCTGTCCCCCAATTTCCACGGTTACTCCCTCGGGAACGGCGGTTTCATCGATCATCCGTTGAGCCAGTTGGGTGGCATCGCCCAAAGAAATATCGTTCAAATTGGCAACAGCCTTTACATATCGCTGTTGCGACAGACGCTGTATCTCAATAGGGCCTGTCTCTTCCACGATATCGGCTACCGATGAGAGGGGGATCTGCTGCCCCAGCAGATTAGTGATTTGCATTTCACGAAGCTTCGACACTTCGTCCCTGTATTCCGGAGCATATTGTATCACAACACCGTAGTCGTTCCCCTCTTCCGTAAAGTCGCCCGACTCCGTTCCGTACAGGTTCTGCCGTATCTGCATTCCCACCATGGCAACATTCAAAGCCATCTGCGATGCTTTTTCCTTGTCGACCTGTATCTGTACCTCCAGCTTACCGGGATCGACGGTGGTTGTGACATCGGTAAACGCTTTTTCGGCGTTCATTTTTGTCTCAAAATCGAGAGCCACGGCTTTTATCTGATCCAGATCATTCCCGGATACAATAATTTCAATGGGTTTTTTATTTCCCGTTACGGCTGTTGCCAGCGCACTTCCTCCCTGTATGCTTACCTCCTCTATTTGAGGGATCTCCTCCACCCTCTTGCGTATAGATTCGGCTACTTCGGCAGCAGAGCGGCTCCGTTGTTCAACCGGCACAAGGTGACAAAGTACCGTCCCTACATTTTTCCCCTCTTTAAAGCCTACGGTCGTGAGTGCGCCGTCGCGTGTCTGTCCGGAGATGGAGGCGATGGCGCCCTCTGCCATTTCGGGTATCTCCTCGAGCATGATCTTCAATATCTGCTGTCCCACACTGTCTGTCTGGTTTGCGGCCGTTCCCACCTCTGTTTCAAACACCACAGAGACTGTTCCTGCATCAAAATCGGGTATATAGTCGGTACCTATTTGTTTACCCAACCACATGGTTAATGCAAAAAAGAGCAGTGCCACCGTCAGTGTTATTCCCTTATGAAATACCGCCCAGCCCAAAATATTTTTGTAGCCGTTTTCAATGCTGTTGAATACCTTCTCACTGGCAATATAGAGTCTTGAGCGACGCTGCTCCTCTTTATTCCGGGGAGCTCTCTTCAGTAGTTTCGACGAGAGCATGGGTGTGAGCGTAAGGGCTGTGAAGAGCGACATCGTCATACACACGACCGTAAGTATGGCAAGCTGCTTGAACATAATCCCCACAATGCCTCCCATAAAAAGGAGCGGAAGAAACACCACCAGCGTTGTCGCCGTGGAGGCTGCAATAGCCATCCCCATTTCCGATGTCCCAAAGATTGCCGCCTGTTTGGGATCAGCTCCCTTTTCGATATGCTGCGTGATATTCTCGAGCACCACGATCGCATTATCCACCACCATCCCTATGGCAATGACAAGCGACATCAGCGAAAATATATTGATGGTATAATCCATGATATACATCGCTATAAACGCAGAAATAAGGGATACCGGCATGGTGATGAAAACAATGAAGCTCGATTTCCACTCCCGTAAAAACATCAAAACAACCAACGTAACAAAAACAAGCGCATACCAGATGGAAGAAGTGAGATTATTGACGGAACTGGTAACAATTTCCTCCGAGCTAAGCACCTCATTCACCTGAATATCTGCAGGCAGCTGCTTCTTAAGCGCCTCCATCTTTGTACGGACGGCCTCTACCACCTCCACGGTATTCGCCCCCGACTGCTTCTGGACCATCAATGCCACTCCCTCGCCGATATGATTGCGGGCAAATGACTCCTTCTCCTTAAATGTATCCTCTACGCGGGCCACATCTTTCAGCCGGACAACCTGGCCGTTGAAAGCTTTCAACACCGTATTGCCTATTTCATCGACCGATTCGAACTTCCCCGGCACACGCACAGAAAAATCGTAAACACCCTGGTTGATATTTCCTGCGGGAATATTGATATTATTGGCTTTGAGCATCGTTGACATTTGCGATGTGGACAGCCCGTATGCCTTCATCTGCTGCGGGTTAATGATCACCTTTATTTCGCGTTCCGGCTGTCCCAGATAAAGCACTGTCCCCACCCCATCAACCTTGCGTAGGGCAGAGGCGATCTCCTCCTCCACAATGTGTTCAATACCGCTGTAATGAGCATCGGCATTGATCGCATATGCCAGGACCGGCATCATCGAGGAGTTGATCTTGTAGATAATCGGCTGCTGTGCAGCTGCCGGCAGCCGGCTCTTTCCAAGTTCAATCAGGTCGCGCGCATTATTGGCCGCCGAGGTCACATCACCTCCCCACTCGTAGCTGAGTTGAATAAATGAGACATTCTCTTTGGATGTCGATTTTATCTCCGTCAGGCGTTCGGCTGCAGAGAGCACTGTTTCCATCGGCTTGGTGACTTGTTCTTCCACTTCATTGGCCGAAGCGCCCGGATAAACGGTAATCACCGTGATGGAGGGAAATTCCATTTCCGGCATCAGGTCGAGTGGCAACATCTTAAGAGACACAATCCCCAACATCAGAATAGCCACAAAGAGCATAGCGGTTGCCACAGGTCTTTTTACACCTATTTCGGGTAATTTCATTTTATGTTATTTATTAGGATGATCTAAAATATAATAGAGGAACTACCTGTTACTTATTCACTATTTCAACAGGTGAGCCTTCGTTCAATTTGTTTTTCCCATCCACAACGACACATTGGCCAGCCTTGATTTCAGGAATACGGATATAATTCTCTTTCGATTCGCCACGAGTGACCCTACAGCGGATGGCCCTGTTCTGGTCGTCGACCAGAAAGAGGTAGTCCTCGCCCGTTCCCTGCTGCCTGTAGAGGGCGTTTATGGGGACAAACACACCGGTTGTCTGCGGCATGGAGATCGAGACCCTGCAGAACATACCCGGTTTCAGTTTTGTCTCCCTGTTGGGAATCGTCAACTCTACCGTGGCAGTACGGTTCACTGGCGACAGAACTGGCGATATATAGTTTACCTGTCCGTATACGGTTTCATCGGGATAAGCATCAAACACCACATCCGCATGCTGTCCGCGACGAATCAAGGCGATCTCTTTTTCGTTTACCTCGATAACTATCTTCAGTGGATTAAGCTGGCGTATGGTAAGGATACCGCTCTGTACCTTCAGATCGGGACTCACCGAGGGCACAAAAGTGTAATTCTCTCCCTCATCGACAGTTACATCGGTCAATATTCCCCCAAAGGGAGCGACAATGGATGTATTCTTTTTCAACATGTTTACTTTGGTTTGCGACGCGTCAAGCTTGGCCTTGATATGATCGAAGTCCATCACGCTTACACTCTCTTTTTCTCTCAGGCGACTCATCCGCTCAAAGTCCTTACGAATCGCCTCCAGCTCAATTTGAGCCTGAATCAGCATTTCGTCCGACATTTCGGCTATCAGTGCTCCTTCGGGAATATAACTACCCCTGGCAAAGTGAATCTTCTCCACCCGTCCCGGGATGGAAGCTCCAAGCTTGGCCTCCCTGTTTGCCTCGGCTGTACCGGTAAAATTCAATACGGGTATATACTCCATCTCTTTCGCACTATAAACAGTCACTCTTGTTGCCGTTTCCGAAGCTGCCGTGGCGTCCCCGCCTCTTTCCGTTGTTTTTGTACTGCATCCGCCCGCTAAGATGGCGAGCAGACAGGCTGTATAAGCAATTCTATTTGTCAGTTGCATCGTTGTAATGTATATTTTTGTTTAAATGGTAAGCATCAATACAGGTAGTTGTAAATCTCACCTGTCGATTTATCCAGCTCCAGTAGTACTGTCTTCATCTCCACAAGTGCGTCGATATGTTCGGAGGAGGCGTTCTCCCACTGCAGTTGAGCCTCAAGGAGCTCAGCCAGCCGGCTCCGCCCCTCCATCAGGTTTTCTTTCGCCATACGCATATTTTCTTCGGCCTGTTTTTTTGAGAGTCCGGTCATCTCTGCTTTTTTCAATGCTTCGGTGTATCGATAACGGTTCTGGCGGATTTGCAGGTCAATCATTTCACGTGCTTCGTTGAGCTCAAGCTCTGCATTCGCCATCTTCAGCTTCGCGGCATGAAGATCATTGCGGCGCTCACCCCAAGTGAAAACCGGTATTGACACCACTATCCCCACGCTCCAATTTCCGCCGAACTCATTCCTCAATCCATGATAGGGATTAGGGTTCATCCAGCCATATCCGCCGGTAAGCATCACGTCGGGCATGAACCTGGAGCGTTCAATATTTCTTTTCGACTCCATAATGGCTGCTTTCTCCTTCAGCATGGCCACCTCCGCCCGGTTATCAGTAGATACCTCTCCCAGGAATGAGACAGGCACGGCAACAGGGAGCTCTTCCATCTTACCGGAGTCGACCTCTATATCTTCCTCTTCCATCCCAATAATCTGTGCCAGTGCCATTTTAGAGAGCGCACACCCATTTTCGGCCTGCAATGTTTTCAGTTTTGCCTCGTTTTGTTTTACCTGGGCTTTCAACACATCGTTGCGTGTAATGACACCCTCGGCATACATATTTTTAAGGTCGGTAACCAGTCTGTCGAGCAGCGCTTCGTAAGCATTTGCCAGCTTCAACTTCTCCTGCAGCGATACCACACGCCAGAAGGCTTCGTCGGTTTTGGCTACCACCTCCGCCCGGGTAAGTAGCTCCTTTTCTTTTGCAATATTTTCGGCTCGCCTGGCAATATGGTTGGCTTCGGTAATTTTAAAACCGGTAAAAAGCGGCTGTGTAAGGGTAAAACGGGCATAGTAGCTGTTCTTATGGTCCAAAACAAGCTTGTCGGCCGGCAGCATTGCATAGTTCCTGAAGATGGGATTACCCGCCTGGTCGACCACCGGCTGTCCTGTTTCGGGATTGACAACAAGCGTATTCATGGCTGTGCCGGGGTCCTTTAATGCTTCGGGATTGAACTTACCCGTCGCGGGATCAATCGTGTTGAACGGCACAACCGGAAGCAACAGGTCGTTTTCCAACGGCTGAATAGCCTTGCCGGTACGTAACCAGGCGCCGCCGAAGTTTATCTTGGGCAGGAAGTTTGTTTGCGCCGACTTTCTGGCATATGCGGCCGACTGCATATCGTTTTGTGCGATGCGAATCTCCCTGTTCTGCTCAAGCGCCTTCGTACGACACTCGCTAAGCGTTAGTTTTTGCTGTGCATGTAGAGAGGGAGCAAATAGGATAAGCAATGCCGACAAACAGGCAAATTGCTGTTTGCACAGATCTATTATTCTCATTTTCATCTGTTTTCGCTGTTATTTTCTTTTTACATTTACGGCTGCAAAATTACAACAGAACAACTGTCGTTGATTAAAGAAAAAGGCTGAGGGGTAATAATTGAATTCTAAACCAACAATAACGCATACTGAAGCATCATGAAAAAAAATGGCACTTTTGAACAAGTTTAAAGGGTATATGAGGTCGAATTCCAAATCTATCAAAAAGAAAATAAGCCTCTGAAAATTCGATGTCAAGCATTGTTCTCCAAGAGCAGCACAAATAACGAGAGGGTAAAATCACATTGTGACATACCCTCAAGATGCTTTCGAAGGTGTGGAGAGGGAATGGGGAATCAGGGCTTCCAAAAGATGTATGAGAGAAGGGAAAAGGGAGATGACAGGGAAGAGCAAAGTAATCAGGTGGCGTTGTCCATATACCAGTTTTTAAAATCCCGGTTTCGTGCCCGGCTTACGATGATCCGTTCGGGCGTCTCCACCAAAAGATTTACTGCCAGCTTTCCCCCGAACCAAACCGACAGATCGACTATGGCGCAATGCGACACGATGTATTGCCTGTTGGCACGAAAGAATTGTACAGGGTTCAACCAGCTCATCAATTCATCGAGCGAGTTGTCCAGAGTGAATGTCTTTCGGTTAAAACAAACAATTCTTGTTATTTTATATTCGGTATAGATATAAGCAATCTCATCCACCGACAGGGGAATAAGCTTGTCTTTATAAGGGATAAGGAAATGTCTCTTATAGAGTCTTTTCTCTTCGCGCATTGATTGTACGATCTGCGAAACGAGCTCTGTGTTATTCTGCTTGTTAGAGGTCAATAAAGTGAGTTTTTTCAACGCCTTCTCAAGATTCTGCCTGCTGATTGGTTTCAGCAGATAGTCGATGCTGTTCACCTCGAATGCCTTTAACGCGTACTCATCATATGCGGTGGTAAAAATAACGGGACTGAGAATCTCAACCTTGTCGAAAACCGAAAAGACATCGCCATCGGCCAGATGTATATCCATAAAAACGACATCGGGAGAAGCATTTGTCGAAAACCACTCCACGGACTCCTCCACACTTTGTAGTACGACCAGAATTTCCGCACTTTCATCCACCGTCTGTATCATCCGCTCCAGGTTTCGGGCGGCAACAAACTCATCTTCCACTATTACTACTCTCATCCGTTCATTATTATTTTTACAACCATCTCAGTAAAACGAGCATGGATCACGATCAGCGTTGGCTAAAATCATTCCTATACGACGATATGATTAAAAAAAACAAGCTCCATGCGATTATCATACCGAAAATATATCTTTTATTTGTGTTGACAGAGTCCTACATCTTTTATAAGCGGGACTTCAACGGAGAACATACCGCCGGCAGAACATACTGTGATCTCTTTTCCGAACATCAGCCTGTATAGTTCGTTCAGATTTGACAGGCCCAACCCGTTACTCACCCTCTCCCCTGTTTTTATCTGGAGATTATTTTCCACGCGGACCTTATCGTCCGGCAAGGTTTCAATCACAATACGAAGGGGGTTTTTCCTGCTTACCACATTATGCTTAATGGCGTTTTCAATAAGCAGCTGCAGTCCTGATGGAATCATATAATAGTTTTTTTTCTCATTATCAATATGTATCTGAACATCCAATCCATCATCATACCTGATCTTCATCAGATAAATATACGACTCTGCAAACTCCAATTCATCCGATAATCTGGCTATCTCCCTGTTCTGCATCGTATAACGGAACACGCGGGATAGTTGCTCCACATAATCCCTGGCACGCTGATCATCATATCCGATTAACCCGTTCAGTGTATTCAGTGAATTGAACAGAAAATGGGGATCAGCCTGGTTCTTAAGCGCACTATATCGATTTTGTAGATTCTCGAAAACAAGGTGCTGATTTTCGGTCACCCTCTTTTGATTCTGATTGATAAAATAGATCAACAACGTGAAGAGAAAAGAGATGATCAGGATAATCAGGTCTTTCACGTAGTGCAGTGTGGAATAGGCTCCGGTCGATACTTGATCGCGAAACCACCACCACTGCATCTTAGAAAAAAGGGGGCTCAGAAAGATGATCACCACGAACAGGCTTGACAAGAGTAGCCACATCTTATGGGGACGGTGCAGAAAATGGGTTACCGCCCAAAACTGAACCCGAAAAAGGAAGTAGAAAAACAGCGTATTGATCAACAGAGTCACAATAGATTCCGGAGTGATAATATCCACCATCTGCAGCCCGCTTTTTTTATCCAGCGATATGGCATAATACATCGACGAAGACAGCATGACAAAGGCCAGGATAAAACTGATGATGATCGATGCTCTGATCGCCGTCTTCTTATCATAACTAAGGATAAAAAATCGTTCTCTTCGTAATTTCATTTTTCAGTTGCCATTTCTCTTATAACAGACTAACAAATATACCCTTTTCTATCAAACAATAAAGCATATGTGGCTGATACTTCACTCAAGGACAGACTTACAGAGAGAGAAAAGAACCGATGAGCATCCGTTGTCAGATGGATGCTCATCGGGATAAAAAAAGGGCATTTGTTCGAGGAGATTGTCTCAATCAGAGCCCTAACAAACTCCGGCCCCTCTCATGTCGTTACACATCTATCTTCCATGCCGGGTATCGAATAAGGTTCAATTTGCGGCTTCTACAGCCCGATCTTGAGACAATCTCTTTGGGTGTGTTCTGCTTTTTGTCAGAAACGAAATCCTATTCCCACGTGTACAGTCTGGGTACGCATTTTGGCATCGTCCGAGCCGCTGATTGCATCCTTCAAACCGACCAACTCATCCGACTGATTAATCAGTCCGACTTGATATCCGGCGTTTACCTGGAAACCATTGTTAAACTCGTACCCCAACAATAGTCCAAGCCCAAAATCCCAACGTTTCATAGCTGTCTTTCCGGCTATTTCTTTATACAGGTCTATGTCGAGATCATCGAGGCTTGCATCAAAACCCAATCCCACAAACGGACCAATTCCACCGTAAAACAATCCGTTATATGCTTTATACTGGCCCAAAGCATATATGGGCAGCTGCACTCCCCATTGTTTAAATATATCATCTTTTGGACCCATTTCTATTTTAGCATTTCTATAGAAAAACGACAGCTCCGGCTGAAGGGCAAAATTCTCATGCATTTCGATTCTCATGAACCCTCCTAAATTTGGCCCCACCTTCATTTTGGTCGACAGCTGATCGAAATCGCTCAGCAAAAAGTTCGACATGTTCAATTCACCTTTCACACCCCAATATACCGGTGTCTGAGCATTTACACTTGTTATCCCTATGGCAACAAGAGCAATTAAACTTACTAAAATTGTTTTTTTCCTCATTTTCCTACTATTTAAATTATCGTATAAGTACTTTTCTATTCTTCATTACAAGCTTGACAACACAAAAATAGCAGGTGAAACCATGCCGGAGATTCAAAAAAATATCCAAACGAAAAATTAGAGACTTGAAGTGTGAAAAAAAAGCACTGAAACGATATTCAATCTCAACACAAAATGAAAAAATAAGGACGAGGCAGCCCTCCCCCCGTTGTCAATTTTATTCGCCCATCCTGGCAAACTTCAAGCAGACCGGCCTGCTCAGCACAATTGGCTGATGTATATCAGTCAGCAGTCCCGTCTCCGCATCAACTGAGAAAACCTGAATCCGGTCATCATCCCGGCCCGCTACCAGCAAAAACTTCCCGTTGGGGGTAATTACAAAATTACGCGGATGTTTCACCGTAGGTTGGTATCCCACCCTCGTAAGGGTACCTTCCTCAGGGTCAATTGCAAAGATGGCTACGCCATCGGCTCGTAGCCGATTCGATGCATAGAGGAAATGGCCATTGGGCGACACATGGATGTCGGCACTGCCACGGGCACCTACCGTATCGGCTGCGATGACCTGCTTCTGTGTCAATTCGCCGAAAGAATAATCAAATACAATCACCTCGCCCGACAACTCTCCCAGTACATACAGATATCTGCCTCCCTCCGGATGAAAATCGAAATGACGCGGACCGGTACCGGAGGGCATATTAAATTCCCTTAGACTGTTCTTCTGCACCAATGGTTGTCCATCAAAAGGGGTATCACACACCGTGAAACGATACAACTTGTCGGTGCCGAGATCCGACGCAAACAAAAACCGCCCATCGGGTGAATACATCACACTATGCAAGTGAGGGCTTTTCTGTCTGATGCTGTCGGGGCCACTTCCTTCAAATTGAATCACCGAGGTCGCAGGGGTAAGACTGCCATCTTTGTTTACCTGAAAGGAGGTGATGCTACCATCTCCATAATTGGCTGTGTGCACCTCTTTCCCCTCAGGATGCATGGCAATATAACAGGGGCCGCTGCCAAGGGTCATACTTGTATTGACCGAAGTGAGGATTCCATGGTGTTTATCGAACGAAAAAGCATGGGCCGCACTGTTGCCACTGTCATTTTCGCCCACGGTATATACAAACTTTTCATCGGGACTCAGCGTGAGATACGATGGGTTCGCCACCTCAGCCATGGTCACGAAATCCGATTTTCCGGTAATGGTATTAAAGCGGTACACATACACCCCCTTGCTGCCCTTTTCGGAAGTATAGGTCCCGGCAAGCAAAAAAAGATCCCCTTCTTCACCTTTCACAGCAGCTACCCCCGCCGCATCAGTTGTTGCTCCAGGAACACCGTGGAGATGTTTTCCCGTATAGGGACAGGACAGTAACAACGCTGTGGTCAGACTCGCCATGGCTATTTTTTGATACATAGAACATCAGTTACAGTTTTTGCCTCTAAATTAGATCAATTTTCCGAAACGACTCCTCATATTGCTGAAAATATTCTCTCTGCATAATTATTGAAAAATAATTAATGGGAATTTGCATTTAAAGTTGCGAATATGGCGCAGTCTGCGTACTTTTGTATCGTTAAACAGAGACCTATATAGTTATAAAATTAAAATTATGTTATCCAAAATATTATCAATTACAGGACGCCCCGGCTTATACAAACTTATCTCTACCAGCAAAAATCTGAATATTGTAGAATCGCTTGCCGATGGAAAAAGATTGCCCGTATATGCACAGGACAAAGTCGTTGCCCTGAGTGATGTCTCCATTTACACGAACGACGGAGATACTCCGTTGCGGGAGGTTTTGAAAAAAATAAACGAAAAAGAAGGTGGCGGAAAAATTGCCATCGGAGCCAAATCATCGGGTAAAGAACTTCTTGCCTATCTGGAAGAGGTGCTGCCCGATTACAGCCGGGAGAGTGTTTATGCATCGGATGTAAAAAAGATGATCGCCTGGTACAACATCCTCGTGGAACACGGGATCGATCTCGAAGAAGAAAAAGAAGAAAATCCCGACAAAAAAGAAGATAACACAGAAAAGAGCGACGGAAATTGAATGTCAAAGATTTGATTACACGTGCGGGAGCCGGGATCATCTATATATTGCTGATCCTGCTGGGTGTGTTGGGGGGACGCTTTACTTTCCTGGCAGTGTTCGGCGCCATACTCGCTACCGGGCTGTTTGAATTCTACAGGATGGTGGAAAAAGACACCTACCATGCCATCAGCAAGATATTCAACATCTTGATGGGAGTTCTTATTTTCTTGTCTGTTTTTCTCTACATTGAAGGAATTTCCACTTATGCCCTTCCCGCCGCCATCCTTGTTTATCTGTTGATTTTGATTGCTTCTTCCGTCTTCATTCGCAGGCACGACATTTTTCACGGAATCATCTATTCGGTATTCGGACAGATCTATATCACCATGCCACTGAGTTTCCTGATGCTTATCTCTTACTCTTACCAGAACAATCTCGCTGGTGAAGGATATGCGTGGGTGCCTGTTCTCGCACTGTTTGTCTTTATCTGGGTAAACGATACAGCTGCCTATTTTATCGGGTCACTCATCGGCAAACACAAACTTATTGAACATATTTCGCCAAAGAAGTCGGTAGAAGGATTCGCTGCAGGCATTCTCTTCACCCTGCTTGCGTCCTTGATCTTTGCCAGGCTCTACCCTGAGTTTTCAACCGCTTTCTGGATGGGGTATGGCGTCGTCGTCGCCTTGTTCGGCACCCTGGGCGATCTGTTTGAGTCGCTCATTAAGCGTACCTGCGCCGTGAAAGACGCAGGGCACCTGATCCCCGGTCACGGAGGCATTCTCGACCGTATCGACAGTCTTCTTGTCGCTGTGCCGGCTGCTTATCTCTATCTGATTCTTTTTCTATCCTTCTGACCATTTTCTCCATTTTCTACGAACAAAACGCGAACAATATGTGTTCAAATGATGAGGAAAGACTATGATTGTAAACACCTGTCGTCATGTACAAAAAACTAATTGGAACCAACGCCGGCATCATCTGGAACTTACTGAATAACAACCAGAAATGGAATATTATTCAGCTAAAGGAAGCCTCCGGTTTGTCAGAAAAAGAAATTTATACGGCAATAGGATGGCTTGCCAGAGAAAACAAGGTGGAAATTGAAAAGTCGCCGGGTGGTATTGAGGATTATTATCTGGTGATAGGATATTATTTTTGATCCCTTTTGTTTGACTTGATAAAAAAATAAAGTCCGAAAAAGAAATTCCGGACTTTTATTGTTTGACCTTTCGCCTTACATCACGCCTTTTTCCCGAAGATGTTGCTGCCACTTCCAAGCCGAGGCCATGGTATCCTCAATGGTCTCCCTTGCTTTCCATCCCAACACGTTGTTCGCTTTGTCGGGCTGAGCCCATATTTGTTCGATATCTCCTTCACGGCGGCCCACAATCTTATAGTTCAGCGGCTTCCCCGACACTTTCTCAAAGACATGGATCAGTTCCAGCACCGAGACACCGTTGCCTGTTCCCAAATTGAACACCTCGACTTTCTCTTCCGATTTGTCTTCAAGCATCCGCTCAATGGCCACCACATGTGCTTTTGCAAGGTCTACCACGTTGATAAAATCGCGGATACAGGATCCATCGGGTGTATTGTAATCATCACCAAACACACTTAGTTGTTGCCTGATGCCTATGCCTGTCTGTGTAATATAGGGCACCAGATTCTGGGGAACACCCAGGGGTAGCTCGCCAATCTCGGCCGAAGGATGTGCCCCGATAGGATTAAAATAGCGAAGGATAATGCTCTTTATGGGTGCACCGGAATGAACAAAATCCTGTATGATCTCTTCGTTGATCTGTTTTGTATTGCCATAGGGAGAAGCTGCCGGCTTGATCGGTGCATTCTCGTCGATAGGGTTTGTATCGGGCTCCCCGTAGACGGTGCACGAGGAGGAAAAAACAATGCCCTTTACGTTATATTCCGGCATCAGTTCCAACAAATTAACCAGGGATACAAGATTATTGCGGTAGTAGAGCAGCGGCTTTTGCACCGATTCACCAACAGCTTTGCTGGCGGCAAAATGAATGATACCGTCGAAGCGATACTTCTTAAACAACGCTTTCATTGCGTCAAAATCAGTACAATCCAATTTATCGAAAACGGGACGTTTCCCGGTGATACGCGTGATGCCCTCCAGCACATCGGCATTGGAGTTAGACAGATTATCCACAATAACCACCTCGTAGCCTGCCTGCTGCAGCTCCACTACCGTATGAGAACCAATATATCCGGTTCCGCCTGTAACCAAAATTTTCTTTGTCATTTTTTTTGTCTTTTCGTCTTTTGCACAAAATTACGAAATAAAAAAGAAACTCGTTCTATCTTTATTCCACAAAATAGGCCGGAAACAAAGAAACCACACAGGATGCGATCATTTATAAATAAAACGCTGACCCATTAATTTTTATGTGCTTGTGCATAAAATATCAAGTTTTTTATCTATGTTTGTCAAAACAGGCGAACCGGTGTCAGGTAATCGTAATGAAATACAGTGTTAAAACATTTTATCGCAAAGAAGAACTTCCTCCCATGGAAGAGCGTAATTTTTTTCATTACGCTTCTGCATTCGACTGGTATAGTAAGTCGCCCACCTACACACCCTTTATGATCGTTGCCTTTGATGGCGAAAAGCCGGTCGCTTCCCTGTTTGCCATCATCATGCGAATAAACCGCTTTTTCCGGGGAAAGCTTTTTAAGCGATGTTTTATCACGCAACAGCCCTCCTTCTTCGAAGAAAATCTCCCGCAGATTGATATTTTCCAGACCCTTATTACACACCTTGTAGAAGAGGTGAAACACAAAGTATTTCTGATACGATATGATAACCTGGGAAATGCCATCTTCGGCTATAAGGGTTTCCGGGAAAATAAATTCTATTCCGTAAAATGGATCAACATACGGAATTCCTTGCAGCGAAAACGAAAGATATGGGATCAATTGTCGGCATCGAGGAAGAACCAAATCAACAAAGCAGTGAAAAGGGGAGTAACAATGGAGGAGTTTGTCACCGAAGAGAATCTGCCGGAAATATACAAGCTGATCAAGGATACAAATTACAAAAAAATATCGCGTCGCTTTCCTCCATACCAGTATTTCGAGAATTTTTTCTGCCATTACGTGAAGGAGGAAAAAGGAAAAATTGTTCTCACTCGCCACCAGGGTAAAATTATTGGAGGAGCTATTCTGGGATTTGAAAAAAAGGATACCGTGTATTGCCTCTACTACTGGGGAAAATCTAAACGGTACAAAATGCTCTATCCCACCATCTTCACAATCTATTCCGCGATGAAAACAGCCGAAAAACATGGTTTCCACTACTTCGATTTTATGGATGTGGGATTCCTCCATAAAAATGCCGGCAGATCCCGCTTCCTGTTACAATTTGGAGGAAAACAAAGAGCCACCAGGCGTTGGTACAGATTCAACTGGGGACTGCTCAACTTCTTTGCCAATCAGATATACGACTGAATATGAATTGGCATGCAAAATATGCAAACAAACGCAAAGAAAATCCCTCTTTTACCGGCTATCAATCCTTTAAATACTAAACTATTTTAAAAATGAAATATTTCCCATGAAATTATTTGGAGAAATACAGAACACGTTGTATATTTGCATCGTGTTTTTCATGGTATTAGATTTAAGGTTAACAATGAAGATTGGTTGTCGTGAGACAACCATTCCTTTTTTATACAAGTCTATGTTCCTCAAATGGTTTTAACCCACCCTATTTTTTGTTGCTCCCCCTAAATTTCATTTATTTGTATTTTTCCCACAAAGCATCGTAGATGATTTTCCGGGATCGGCTAATCAGCTCGGGAATATCGGACTCGGTCAGTCCCTCGGTGGGTATAGGTTCATGGATGATCAACTCCATTTTTGAAGGGTGCAGCCGAAGTGTGTTCCTTTTTAACACATCGTACGGCCCATTGACTGTCAACGGTACAATAGGCAACTTCAAATCAAGGGCTATGTGATAGGCGCCCCGCTTAAAGGGACCCATCTTGCCGGTATGCGAACGGGAGCCTTCGGGAAAAACCACCATCGATACACCATCCACTATTTGTTCTTTTGCCTTTTCGATGGAAGCCGTACGTTTTGCGACGTTCGTGTTATCCACAAAAACATGGCCTGCCTTTTCCGATGCAAATCCCACAAAGGGTATTTTTCGCAAGCTCTGCTTCTGCATCCATTTTACATTCTGATTGAGAAAACCGTATACGAGAAAAATATCAAAAGCGCCCTGATGATTGGCCACGAAGATGTACGACCGGCGAGGATCCAACTTCTCATGCCCCCTTGATTTAACTCTGCAAAGAGCCAGCCAGCAGGTCAGACGCGACCACCACCTGGGCGGATAGTATCCCCAGAACCTGCTTCCAAAAAGAGGGGCCATGGCCATCACCAGGAGGGCTGTAAGCAAAGTAAGCAGGAAAAACAGCGGCCCGAAAATGATCCACTGGTATAAAAACAACACGATTTTTTTCACTTTTTCACATTACTCATCATAAACATGCAAAAATAATTATTTTTACACATCATCGGAGTATAAATTGGGTTCTTTTTCCCGAGTGAATAGCTTTTTCCCACATTAATCCATTTTTTATCCTGATTTATTTCCTTATTTGTTGAATTTTGTGTTTATTTGCGTTACGAAATCAGTAACATAATTATTATTCACACATGAAAGAATTTGCAAAATACATCGGCGTACTTGTAATGCTTATTGGCGTTGCATTTTTGGTTATACCTTTTTTTATGGCAACAACCAATAACACAAACCTTATCATCGGAATGGTACTGGTTGTTGAAGGATTGCTGGGTCACATTTATGTGAACAACATGAAAAAAGGAAACATAATCAGCAACATCCTCTGGGCAATTATCTTATTGGTTGTACCGTTTGTAATTTTCTTCTTTTCAAAGAAAGCAGCCTATTCGGAAAAAGAGATTAGAGCTTACAATTAACCAGTCACGATGTATCTCCAGTACACAAGCCCCGGATTCTCATCCGGGGTTTTTTGATTTAATCTGTTCCTGTCTGATTGTTGCAATATCTTTCTTCGTCTTTTAACCCGATGAGCCTGCGGTTAAATATCAAAATATTTTGTCCGCATAAACTCAAGCGCTTTTTGCATATCTTCCGGGGTATCGATGCCCATGGTTTCGTGCTCGGTGACCGCCACCTGAATTCGAAATCCATTTTCTATCCACCGGAGCTGCTCAAGGGATTCTGCCTTCTCGAGGAGCGACTGCGGCAGCTTTGTTATTTCCTCCAGGACATCGGCCCGGTAACCGTATACGCCGATATGTTTGTAAAAGCGATGCCCGCGGAGCCACTCGTCGGGGTGCACATCGCGAAGATAAGGGATTACTGAGCGACTGAAATAGATGGCCTCACCCTTCTTATTGAGCACTACCTTGGGAGAGGAGGGGTTGCGCAAAGCCACAATTCCGTCAGCTTCGGAGAAAGGTTTCACCAGGGTCGCCAATTGTACCGAAGAAGAATGGAAACAGTTCTTCAGCAAGGTGATCTGACCGGGGTGAATAAATGGTTCATCTCCCTGGATGTTTAGGATGACATCGAACGGTCGGTCAATCTTCTTCATGGCTTCGCAACAGCGGTCGGTTCCGCTGCGGTGAAACGCAGAGGTCATCACCACCTCTCCTCGGAAAGATTTTACAGCTTCGTAAATACGTTCATCGTCCGTGGCCACGTACACCTCATCCACTGCCTTTTTCACCTGCTCATATACCCTTCTGATCATCGGCTTGCCATCCATATCGGCAAGGGGCTTGCCGGGAAAACGGGTTGAAGCATATCGCGCCGGAATGATGGCAACAACCCTTACTTTTTCTTCACTTCCGCTCCACATACAATTGAAAATTTTCATATCGTTTCACCAGTACCGCATCGCCTTTCTCCACAAACCCCTTCACGGAAACAGCATCGTAATAGACTCCATCCACGGTCACCTTCCCCGAAGGACGGAGAACCGTAGCTGCCGTACCGGTCCTGCCCACCATGGCTGCTGGCTCCATGGGAACGGAGACATATCCCTCCTGATCGGCATGCAGGGCAACCCTATTCAGGATTCCCGGTTTTCCGATGCGACTCGATAAAAAGAGGACAAGGCCTACACTCATCCCCATTCCGCCCAAAACAATCATCACTGCCCGGAAGAGTTCTGTAGCCGGCAATCCTTCAAAATTGAAGCGGATGTTTCCCACCAGCGCGAGAACCAATGCCAGAAAAACAAAGATGATCCCCACTATTCCGGTCACACCGAACCCGGGAACGACAAACAACTCAAAGACGATCAGAATAAGTCCCAATACAAAGAGCAACACCTCCCAGTTCTGGGCATATCCGGTAAGGTACAACGGCGTAAAATAGAGTATGGCTGCCGTGATGGCTATTGCTGTTGGAAAACCAATACCCGGTGAATGCAGTTCAAAATAGATGCCCCCGATGATAAACATGATCAACAAAGCCTGCACCACCCCGTTGGTGAGAAAGCCCCTGATCATGTCGTAAAAGGTGGGATTATAGGTCTCGAGTTTATAGTCGGGATATCCCAAAAAAGTTACGATCACTTCGTGAACGCTTTCCGCAATGCCATCGCAGTAGCCCAGCTCCATAGCCTGACTTGCCGTCAGGGTGAGGATTTGTGTGGAATCCGCATAACCGGGAACCACGATTCTTTCGTCCACCATAGCCTCAGCTACAACAGGATCGCGTTTCCATTTTGCAATGGTATCGCCTTGTTCAATCGTCACCACTTTGCCGTGGCTTTCTGCCGTGGCACGCATGATGCCGCGCATATAAGACTGGTACTTATCGGGTGCTTTGGCTCCGTCACTGCCATCAACCACCGTAGCGGCACCAATGGAAGCACTATTACGCATAAAGATACTGTCGCAGGCTATGGAAATAAGCGCTCCGGCCGAAGCAGCATTGTTATCGATGAACACATATACGGGCAGTGGAAAATTCAAAATTGCCGTCCGCATTGAGTCGGCTTCCAACACACCACCGCCATAGGTATTCATATGCAAAAGTACGGCACGGGCATCTTTTAATATTGCTTCGTGGAGGCCGTTCTGCAAATAAATCCAGGTGTTGCTGCCGATATTTTCTTTGATGTTGATCCGGTAGATCGTCGCCTTTTCGCCTTGTGCATGAAGGCTGAATATAATTAACAACCCTGTCAGGACAAGATATAAGTGCCGCAATTTTTTCATTTTTAACAGGTATAATGTAACAAAGATAATAGAAATTGCTTTTCATTGATCAATTTCATTAAAAATGTGTATATTTGTAATTCAATTTATCAGTATGAACACTATTTTACTTAGTATAGGATCCAACACATTCGCCAAAACCAACATCGACAAAGCCAAGCGAATGCTTACCCGGCTTTTCCCCGAGATCATTTTTACGCAACCCGTCCTCACTGAGCCCGAAGAAGAAAAATATTCTTTCCTTTTCCGCAATATTCTGGGCAAGGCACAAACAGAGATGACGTCCGATGAGGTTATCGACAAAATCAAACAGACCGAACGTGCAGTAGGACGCTCACCAAAAGACAAATATCTGGGAAAAGTAATCATCGACATCGATCTCATACAGTACAACAGCGAAATACTGCGCCCCGGAGACTTTCAACGCGACTATGTGCAACAGTTGCTTACAATGCTCCAGCCAGCCGATATACCGGCAACAACAGATACAACACCCGTTATGCCGGCCCCAGCTCCGGCAACGGATGCCTCAGCTCCGGCAATGGAGACTTCCGACGAAGCTTCAGAGACAGAAGATTAATTCAATCTCGTCACCGATTTCACCCCTTTCACCGATTTCAGCTTTTTGATCAGTTGCTCCATCATGGATGTGTCGGCGATCATCACCGAGATGTTCCCCTGAAACAGTCCATCGTTGGAGTCGATGGCGATGGAGCGCATCTGCACGCCCTCTTCCTTTGAGATGATGGAAATAAGGTTGGCCACGATGTTGATCTGGTCATTGCCAATTACGCGCAGCACAATGGTATAGCTTGAGGAACCCTTGGTTCCGGACCAGCGGGCTTTTAACACACGGTACCCAAAACGGGAAAAGAGGTCGTTTGAATTCGGGCAGTTTATACGGTGTATCTTGATGCCCTGCGAGGAGACAAAACCAAAAATCTCGTCCCCGAAAATGGGATTGCAGCATTTGGCGAGCCTATAGTCTATCCCCGTGAGATTCTGGTCGATAACAAGCTCGTCGCTACTTTTATAGTCGTGTGTCGGAGGCCTCAACGTGAAACTTTCGGCACTCACGGGCAGGTGCGAATCCCTGCCCTCGCCCTCTCTGTTTTCCAGCTCCAGATAACGATCGATGACCCAGTTCACATCCAGCTTTTCGACGGCAATATCCACATAAAAATCGGTCACCGTCTTATATTTGAGCTTTTTGATCAACTGCATCAGATGCGCGTCGTCCACCTCAATCTTGCGGTTCTTCATCCGCCGTGACAGGGTTTCCTTGGCAATATCCACCTGCTTGCCGGCCTCTTCCTTCAGAAGCTGCCGGATTCTGGCACGTGCTTTTGAAGTAACTACAAAGCTCAGCCAGTCCTGCTTCGGCGTCTGATGAGAGGAAGTGTTGATTTCCACCTGATCACCGCTTTTCAAGAGATGCTTGATGGGCACATTCTTGCCATTCACGCGCCCCGAAATGCAGGTGGCACCCAGCTTCGAGTGGATGGCAAAAGCAAAATCAAGCACGGTCGCTCCTTTTGGGAGTTTAAAAAGGTCACCCTTCGGCGTAAAGACAAAAATCTCTTCCTCATACAGGTCCAGCTTGAAGTCGGTCAGCTTCTGGCTCAGGTTGGACTCGCTCTCCTCAAGTGACTCGCGCAGTGAATTCAACCAGTTGTCCAGCGTAGACTCCTCCTTTACCCCTTTGTACTTCCAGTGAGCTGCCAGCCCCCGTTCCGCGATCTCGTCCATCCGCCTGGTCCGTATCTGAACCTCTACCCATCTGGCCTTTGGCCCCATTACGGTGATGTGGAGTGATTCGTACCCGTTACTTTTGGGAATAGAAAGCCAGTCCTTGAGTCGTTTTGGATTGGGCTGATACATATCAGTGATGATGGAATAGACCTGCCAGCATTGCGCCTTCTCCTGGTCGGCCGGTGCATCGAGGATTACACGGATGGCAAAGAGGTCGTATATACTCTCAAAATCAATTTTCTGCTTCTTCAGCTTGTTGAGGATGGAATGAATTGACTTTGTGCGCCCCTTGATGTCGTACTTCAGTCCCGTCTTGTCCAGCCGTTCCTTCACCGGTTCAATGAACTCCCGGATATATTGGTCGCGCGAACGTTTCGTTTCGTTCAGTTTTTGTGCAATAAAATCATACGAGTCGCGGTCGGTATACTTCAAACAGAGATCCTCCAGTTCCGATTTGATGGTGTAGAGGCCCAGCCGATGGGCCAGTGGCGCATACAGGAATGTGGATTCCACGGAAAGATCGAGCTGCTGCGAGCGCTCCGTCCCTTTGGCATCACGCATCAGCTGCAGCTGCCGGGCAATCATGATGAATACCACGCGGATATCTTCTGCCATGGAGAGCAACAACCGCATGTAGTTCTCCGACTCTACGGTCGACCGCTTGTCGGTGAACTCGCTAACCTTCTTCAATCCTCTGAGAATCAACTCCACCTCACTCCCAAAACACTCCTTCACCTCGGCAAGCGTATATTCGTTGTTTACCACCGGACGAAACAGGAGCACGGCGCAGACAGTAGGTTGCTTCAGCCCTATCTCATCCAGGGTAATCAGCGCCGTACGCATCTCAAGCAGCAGATCGTACAATGCTTCGTCACGGTTTACTTCAGCCTTCGAGAGCGACTCCTGCAGCATTCTCTTCAGCTGCAGCACTTTCTCTCCTTCCCAGGCTTGTCTCAAAAAAGAGTAAAGCCTGCGATAAAGCCGCAGAAACTCGGGGCGGTCGGCGAAGGTGATCTCTGTCATTGTTCGGTTTTGTGCATTAATGAACTACAAATTTACGATTTTATGCGAAAGTGCGCCTTTTCGTTGTGCAAATTAACCTTACTTTTGATGCCTTGTGAATTCAGGAACAAATTATTATATTTGCGTGATGATTGATCGCAGTCAATCACTGTTTTCGCAGACGAAAAAGCAGATATCATCCCTTTTATGAGAAAGTCAGTTTCATTTCTTTTTTTCCTGATTTCCTGTATGCTTACAGCACAACAAAGCGAGCTGATTCCCTTGAATGAGGGCTGGCAGTTCGCACAGGCTGACAAGGCCACACACAGCAACGAATCCGGTTCAACGTTCCGGCAATGGTATGCGGCGGAAGTGCCGGGGTCGGTACAGCGCGATCTGATTCGTCACGGCGTATTGCCCGACCCTTACTACGGCACCAACGAGAAACAGGTGCAGTGGGTGGAAGATGAGAACTGGGACTTCAAAAAATCGTTTACCGTCACTGCAGATCAACTGAAATACGACGAGGCGGTCATCTTTTTTGAAGGCCTGGACACTCATGCCGACGTGTTTCTGAATGGTGCCCGCATTCTGCAGACTAACAATATGTTCACCGGCCACAAGATACCGGTAAAAAACGTGCTTGTGGAAGGAGAAAACAGGCTCTATATCCGCTTTTATTCCCCCATACAGCGGATGATGCCGGCCCGGGCCACCTTTGGCTATGACTACCCGGCAGGGAACGACCACAGGGAGGAGAAACTGAGCATCTACAACCGCAAGGCACCTTACCACTTCGGGTGGGACTGGGGCATTCGCATGGTACAGATGGGCATCTGGAAGCCGGTATCCGTTCTTTTTTTCGACGATGCCCGCATCGATGACTACTATGTGAAGCAGGTATCGGTAAACGCACAACAGGCACGGATAGACAACCAGATTGAGATCATTTCCGTGGCGGAGCAACCCGTGCACGCCACCCTGTCGGTAGCATACCGCACAAAAGAAAGCGAACCCGGGAAGGCAGAAAAGAAGGTCACCCTCCGGAAAGGAAAAAACATCGTTTCCCTCCCGCTTGAAATAACCGCACCCCGACTGTGGATGCCGGCACATTGGGGGGAACAGCATCTCTACGACTTCACGGCACAGGTGCTGGTGGGAGACAGCGTGGTGGCGGAAAAAACAGTCCGGACCGGACTTCGCTCCATCCGTCATATTACCAAAGAAGATGCACATGGCAGTTCGTTTTACTTCGAGGTAAACGGCATTCCGCTTTTTGCCAAGGGATCCAATTACATCCCGGGAGAGATCCTCACCACGCAACAGGATAGCGCATATTATACAAAGATATTCGATCATATCGAAGGTGCCCACATGAACATGGTGCGCGTCTGGGGTGGAGGCATCTATGAGAATGAGGCTTTTTACCAAGAAGCCGATGAACGGGGAATTCTGGTCTGGCAGGATTTTATTTTCGGCTGCACCCCCTACCCTTCCGACGATGCCTTCCTTGCCAGCGTGAAAGAGGAGGCTGTTTACAACATCAAACGACTACGCAACCATGCTTCGCTGGCCTACTGGTGCGGCAACAACGAAGTGCTGGAAGGTTTACACTATTGGGGGTGGGACAAACAGTATCCCAAAGCGGTGATGGATGCCTGGTTTAAAGGATACGACAAGACCTTCAGGGAGATGATCCCCGCCCTGGTGAAGGAGTACGACGGCACGCGTGATTATACGCACGGCTCGCCGGATGTGGCCAACTGGGGCAGGCCACACCTGTTTAACCGGGGTGACGTGCACGACTGGGGCCTCTGGTATGGAGAGCTTCCTTTTGAAGCGATGGCCGGCAGGCTACCCCGCTTCGCCAGTGAGTTCGGTTTTCAGTCGTTCCCAGAGATGAAGACCATCCGCACTTTTGCGGAACCCGACCAGTGGAGCCTGGAAAGCGAAGTGATGAAAGTCCACCAGAAAGCATCCACGGGAAACGCGCTGATCAAAAAATACATGGACATGTATTACCACGAGCCGAAGAGTTTTGAGGATTTTGTATACGTGGGACTGGTGATGCAGGGCAACGGCATGGAGGAGTCGGTAGAGGCCATGCGACGTGGCAGGCCTTACTGCATGGGAGCACTCTACTGGCAGATCAACGACAGCTGGCCGGTGGTATCCTGGTCGAGCATCGACTACTACGACAACTGGAAGGCGCAGCATTACCGGATGCGCGATGTATTTGCTCCGCTCGCCCTGGGGATCGCGTTCAAAGAAGACACGTTGCAGTTCTACACCATGTCCGACCATCTGGAGGACAGGAATAACCTGCTGTTGACGGTGCAGCTGATTGATTTTACTACTGGAAAACAAAGGGAAATCAAAGAAAAGGTGCATGCCATGGCCAACACCAGTAACATCGTGATGACACTTGCCGCCTCATCCCTGCTGAATGAGTCCGACAAAGCCAACAAGATGATTCACGCCTTTCTCGGCGACAGCAGGGGAAACGTGATCTCTTCAAAAGACTACTTCTTTTACTGGCCCAACAAGCTGAACCTTCCCGAAACAAAAATCGACACAAAAGTACACTATGCCGATGGAGAATACACCATAATCCTGTCGAGCTGCAGGCTGGCAAAAGATGTTTTCGTGGAGATCCCTGTCCAGGGTGCCCGTTTCAGCGATAATTTCATCAACCTGCTGCCAGGAGAAAAAAGGACCATCGTGATCCGCTCGCCCCGGTTAAAAGCCGCCGACAGAACCCCTGTCACGGTAAAGCATATCCGGGAAACCTATTAACAGGGGTGGTGGATGGACTGGCATGGTCGCATGGAGTGGGCAAATATAAAATAGGGAATCACGTGCCAATGGCGTAATAGAGTTGGCTTTTACGAACAGGAAACAATGGGAAAAAGAGAAGACCTTTCCGTATTACTGGTGGTGGCGATCACTTCCTTTATGGGCACCTTTCTTATTTCGGCAGTCAACATTGCCTTACCCACTATTGAGAGGGACTTTTCCCTCTCGGCAATTGAGCTGAGCTGGATCATCACCTCTTTTATTCTGGGCACGGCCCTGTTCATGCTGCCCGCCGGAACCTGGGGCGACCGGAACGATAACCGGCGGCTTTTTCAGTGGGGTCTTCTTCTTTTCACATTATCTTCCCTCCTTTGTTATTTTGCACCGGACGGCTACTGGCTCATTGCCGGCCGTTTTGTACAGGGTGCGGGAGCAGCCTTCACTGGAACCACCGGGCAGGCCATCCTCGTGGCCACGTTTCCTGCCACTAGAAGAGGGCAGGTACTCGGCATTTCGGTTTCGTCCGTCTACGCGGGACTGGCCCTGGGGCCACTCGCAGGCGGTATTCTCACCATCCATACAGGCTGGCGCTCCCTTTTTCTCATTGCCACAATCTTTGGGCTTTTTACCACCCTTATTTCCCTGCGCTACATGAGAAAGAACGAAGAGAAAGCTCGCCCGGCCGGCAAAGGCGATCATATCGGGACCATCCTGTTTATGGCAGGCCTCTCGGCCCTGGTGTACGGTTCTTCCCGCATCCCGTCCCTCCCCGGCTGGGCTATGATGGGGGGCGCCCTCCTCATGCTGCTTCTCTTTCTGAGGGTTGAAAGGAACGCCCTCCATCCCCTGCTCGACATCCGTCTTTTTACCCACAACAGACTATTTACATACTCCAGCCTCTCCGCGCTCATCAACTACACGGCCACCTTCGCCATCGTCTTTTTCCTGAGTCTCTACCTGCAGAAGATACAGGGGCTCTCTCCCCGCGACGCGGGAGCAGTGATCGTGGCCCAGCCACTGATGATGGCTCTCTTTTCACCGGTTGTGGGCAGGCTGTCCGACAAAATTCAGCCTCGCTACTTTGCCACCCTGGGCATGGCCATGTGTTCGTCGGGCTTAGCCATGCTGGCATTTCTCTCGCCCGGCACATCCATCGGGTGGATCGTTGCCATCCTGATATGGGTGGGCATCGGATTTGCCCTCTTCTCTTCGCCCAATATGAATACCATCATGAGTTCCGTGAAACGGCCGCAGTACGGGCAAGCATCGGGCATTGCCGCTTCCATGCGGGTATTTGGACAGATCATCAGCATGAGCATCATCACCTTTCTCTTTTCCATCAACTTTGGCAGCTCATCAGTAGAGGCCGCTCCAGATCCGGTTTTTATGCATGTGATGCAGTGGGGATTTCTGATTTTTGCCCTTATAGGTCTGCCGGGCATCTATTTTTCCTTCAACCGGGGGAACGTAAAACAAAGGAAATAGTAATCCATGCGTACAACCAATGGGAACAACAAAGCAGTTTCCATGAAAAATACCCCCCAAAAGGGGATTTTCTGCTCTCATCTATAAAATTATCTTTGAAGATAAAATTTTAATGTACATTTGCCTATGCAAATCTCTGACACGTTCACACTTAACCTACATACTATGAGTTTTAAGAGAAGAGTTTTCAAGAACTTGCTGTTTGCCGGATGGTGCGTCCTTTCGGTAAACGGATACGGACAGAATTCCGATAGCCTGGAACATCTGTTATCCAACAAAAAACTTTCGGCAGAGGAGTATCTTAAGGCATGTGATGAATTAAGCTGGAACTATCTCAACGATGATTTCGGAAAAGCAAAGTATTTTGCACAGCTCGGAATCAAAAAGGCACAAGCGGAGAGAAATTCCTCCATGGAAGCCAGGTTATACCGCAACCTGGGGGTGGCCTATTATATGAACAGCCAGATGGACTCGGCCCAGCTCCTGCTCAGCATCTCTCTGGAGAAAGCCATCAGGATGAAGGATAAAAAGCTGGAGGCGGCCGTTTATGGTGCCATCGGGAATGTCCACAATGTGTCGGGAAATTACGAAGAAGCACTTTCCTTCTACCTGAAAGCACTTTCCATGTTTGAGCTGCAGGAGAACAGGGAGCGGATCAGATCATTACTGGGAAACATCGGTGCGCTGTACTATAGTCTGTTAAACTTGAATCAGGCCGAAAAATATTTTCTGGATCTCGAACGGGAAAGCCTGCCGGCTAACGACATGTACAACCTGGGACGTGCTTATGATGGTTTGAGCAGAATAGCCCTGAAGCGCAAAAACTTTGACATTTCGCTGGGCTATGCAGAATCGGCTGCGGATATCTTTCGCAGAAGCAATCAAAAAGCAGCCGAGGCTATTGCCCTGCAAGGCATCGCCATGGTCTATTATACCAATCACAAAGATTATGCAAAAGCCAAAGAGTATGCATTAAAGGCATTGGAGCTGACCAGGGAGACAGGCTACCGGTCCGATTTTGCCGGATCGTTGAATATCCTGTCAAATATTTATTTCAACGAAAAAGATTATGAGAACTGTCTGAAAGCGGCCAAAGAAGCAATTGAGGCAGACACCACCGATGCCAATGTTGCCACAAACCTATATGCCAACATGGTGCGTGCAGGCATATTTTTAAATCATAAAGAGGAAGCGCTTCACTATTTTGATAAATACCGCGCATTGATTGATAACCGTTCCACGAAAGAATTTGAACTGTCGATGGCAGAACTGGAAAAAAAATATCTGTCCGAAAAAAAGGGACTACGTATTTCCACGCTGGAAAGAGAACGAAAGTTGTATGGAATTATTCTATTCACAGCCGTTTTTATCTTGTTGTTGCTGCTGATCATTCTTTATTTACGACAGAACACCATCCGCAACAAAAGGGAGTTGGCCGAACAAAAAATACTCCAGCTGATGCAGGAAAAGCAAATCGTCGCCACACAAGCCGTGCTGGATGGCGAAACTGCCGAACGTGCCAGGCTGGCACGCGACCTGCACGACGGCCTGGGGGGGATGCTCTCGGCCGTAAAGTTGAACCTGTTCGATATGAAACAAGACGTGATTGTTGAAGCGGAAGATGTTGCCCGCTTCAACAAAGTAATGGAGATGCTGGACAACTCCATGCAGGAACTACGCCGTGTAGCGCACAACATGATGCCCGAGTCCTTATCCCGGTACGGATTAAAAGTCGCATTGGAAGACTTTTGCCGTAGCTTTCCAAATGTTTTTTTTCACTTTTTCGGTGAAGACAAAAGGTTCCATCAAAAAACAGAGAACACGTTGTACCGAGCTGTGTTCGAGTTGATCCACAACGCCATCAAGCATGCGCAAGCGGAGCACATCAATGTGCAAGTCATACAGCAACCGGACAGAATTTCCATCACCGTACAAGACAACGGAAAAGGCTTTGATCCCCGGAAGGAAACAAAAGGCACGGGACTGCAAAACGTCAAGAACCGCATCAACTCTACCGGCGGCACCGTAGAGATACACTCTGTGAAAGATCTGGGCACCGAAATAACCCTCGAAATAGACCTCAATGATGACAAGGCAGGACAAAATCAACATCCTCATCGTGGATGACCACCGCATTCTGGTGGAAGGATTGAAAAAGCTTTTTGAGAACTCAGCAGTCATTCAGGTAATGGACGTTGCTTTTACCGGGATGGAGTGCCGGACTATTTTAACGAAAATGGTCCCGGACGTCATCTTGCTCGATATAAATTTGCCCGATATCAGCGGCATCGATCTCTGCAAAGAGATTAAAGAGCGGTATCCGGAGACAAAGATTGTGGTCTTGTCCAGCTTCAATGAATATGCCATCGTTCGCCGGATGTTTGAGAACGGCGCATCGGGCTATGTGGTAAAAAATGCCATGCCCGAAGAGATCATCATGAGTGTGGAGATGGTGATGGACAACAAGGTTTTTCTTTGTGAAGAAATCGACCTGCTGATGCGTAACCGCACGCACAACCCCGTTTGGCTCACTCCCCGTGAGAAGGAACTGCTGCGTTTCATTGTGGATGGTTACACAAATCCCGAGATCGCCGAAAAAATGTATCTCGGCGTGGAGACCATCAACAGCTACCGAAAGAATCTGCTGGTGAAGCTGGGGGCCAAGAACACGGCGGTGTTGGTGCGCATGGCTCTGGAACAAAAGCTGGTGTAACCGGCTCCCGGTGTTCGGAACAACCTGTTAGAACCATTATGGCAGCAAATCCCCGATACCCGGTGGAGTCAGGTTCGCCGTTGCATCCACCGCAGGGCCTCCTTCCAATGCGAAACGTCCGCCCACTTCCCCTTCTGCCAGTCCGCCGAGGCCCGCCTTTACGTTGCTGGTAAAGGCCACATCCTTCACGGCATCCCCTTGCCCGATGGTGATCTCCACCCCCATGGCAGCCTCTGCCGTAATAGTTCCCCGGCCATACTCGCCTTTTACACCCACCCCACCCCAAATGGTGGTTTCGTGTTTATTAAAATCGCGTTTCACTGACCAGAGAATTCCTTCACCGCCCGATAACTTCACGTGGTCGCAACTAAGCTCAAACGACAAAGGCCCTATACCGCCTCCAATACCATTTTCACCCAGCGGACAATCCTTTTTCTTTTTTGAAGGTAATGTCGGATCAGACACATCCCGGGGTGGCTCCGGGGGCTCCGGTTCCACACAAACCATCCGATTGAGTTGATCAGCATAACCCGGCAAACTCAATGCAAGGCCGGCTGCAATCTCCAGATGAATCACCGTCGTCATTTCCCGGTAGAGGTTGTAATACTCGTTGAGGCTGGGGGCGTACATCCTTTCAATGATGGGATTGGTAAATGCATAGTAGTCGGGGATCGCCTCTTTCAAGGCATTCGAAATCAGCGAGTAATTTTTATAACCGGCTGATAGGGATATCTCCAGGTCTCTTTTCTGTTCCTTACAGATGCGAAACACGACCTGATCCAGCTTGTATTGCACCTGCCTGATTTCCGCTCCGACCTTTTTCTGGCAATACTCGTTGTCTCCACACGCCTCAAGCTTCTTGAAGAGTGCGGTTAACTCTTCCTGAAGACGCAGCGACTGCTCCATCAGCTGCATGATCGTGGGCAGATGTTGTTCAAGCAGGCTCCCATTATTTTCCAACAACTTTGCTCCCTGCTGCTGTGCCTGACCATAGTTGCTCTGCTCCCCGAAAAGCAACTCCGTGATGTCGGCAAACTGCATGATTTCTTTGGAAAAATCACGTGGAAAGACGAGCGCATTATCCGGATCTTTTGCCGCTCGCATCTGCTGGTTTCTTATCCGTTCCGATACCTCGAGAAGGTCGGACGTCAATTGTCTTTTCCGGGCATCCAGACCAGAAAGGTATCGTGTGAGGGATTGCTCTTGTCCCGCCATTTTCCCGATATCCTCATACACGGGCAGATCAGGCAGTTCGACTCCTTCTGAATTGCCTTTCTCATCCGTCAGCGGCCGGGGTTGGCCCCCCTGGTTCTGTGAGGGCGATTTTGCCGCCTGTGCCTGTTTCATGACACCGAAACCTACTGACGAATACTTTTGGGCCAATGCCTTTCGCAGGTATTGTTCCGCCTCCAGGTGATTGTTTTCACATTGGGCAATCAACCCCAGGCCCAGGTAGGGCGAACTCATTTTGGGTGCGGCTCTCAACGCCTTTTCAAACATCAGGGTTGCATTTGCATTGTCTCCTGCCTCCCGGTATGCCCACCCAAGATTAGAAAGTATAAGGCCGGTGTTGGGTTTTAACCGATCGGCATATTGCAGCACCCGGACCGCCTTGGAATAGTCGCCCATATCTTTCAATGCTACTCCCAGGTTGTTGGCCGTAAGCAGGTCACCAGGTGCCCGTGCGGCACTCCAGGCAATGGCATAAACCGAGGCCGACCCCGCTCCCGTCATCACAAATGCCGCACCCATATCCGCCCCGTCGGTTTGTTTGTCGGACCTTTCCAACACCTGCTTTAGCTTTTGTAAATCACCCGTCTGCGGGCCATAGGTTGTCATCAGCACCCGGGCAAGCTCTATATACTCTTCGCGTGTCAGAGCAGGCAGCGGGGAGAGGTCAACTTTCTCCGGACAGGATTTGCTGCTTTTCGCATCGGCCATTTTTGGCTGCGGGGTCGCGGTGGCGCGCAGGCCATCCTTATCTGTTCGCCTGTCCCATGCATCAAATTGCTTCTCCATCGATGCGCCCCACTGCTCCAGCCGGGCACTTTCCTGCTCGGTGAGTCCCTTTCCCGATTTCGCTTTCTCCAGGATCCGGTTTATATCACCGGGAATTTGCAATTGCGAGAATGCTGCAACCATAAACATAAGCATCGCCATCAAAAGGAAGAATTGCTTCATGGGGAATGACCATTGCGGGCGTCTATTCGGAGAAGGTACGGTATTATTTCTCATCAGAGAACTGAATATCCTGAGGTATTTCAAATTTTTCCTGCGGAGGAGCCACCTCTTCGACCGATGTTACCCGGGAGGAAGTTTGTATGCCCATCGCCTCACCCTCCATGCTCATCATGACATTCCCCCACATCACATAATCCATTTGGGTTCCTTTATCGCTCTTCATGCGCATCTTCCGGCATTTGTGTCCCAGGAGCTTCACTTCGCCGAGATCCTCTATGTTCATTTTCCCCAAAAGCTCATCTGTCATTGTTTCCACATCGACTCCCATGGGGTTGATTGCCCTTGCCAGAGTATAATGTTCGCCTGTCTTCTTGTCCAGGTCTATCTTCCAGTGATCATCCCCTTTTATAATTTCAAGGGTGTGTGAAGAATAGTCATCACCCATGATCTCCATCGGCACCGTTGTTTCAATCGCTTCCCATTCACCCCACTTGTCGAAGTAGGTAACTATATCCATCTTCATATCCATGGCTTCAGAAGTGGAACGTATGATTCCCTGTTCAAGGGGATATCTTTTCTTCCCGGCCTCAGCCTGCAGCTCTTTCACCGATAATTCCTTTCTGGCGGATTCTTTCCCTTTCTTCTCTCCGGTACAGCTGCCCCAAATTAGGGCCACCAATAAAAAGGATACAAGTTTTTTCATAATTATTTTTTAAAATGAATGATTGCTGTCGCGTACTATACCGACAAATTTACTGTTTGACTATCCTGCTTTTCAGCGATCTGTATGTCATGTTGCCCCCGGCCAGTGAAGCTAGCTTCTCTGCCACCATCAAGGGAACTGCAATGTCGTCACCATCTGCTTCCAGGGTGAAAAAGACATCCTTCACCCGGCCTGTATAGTAGCTGGAGTAGCGCAAGAGCTCCTTATCGTCCCATTTTGCCATATACTTGTAGCTTCCGCCAGCTCCCCACTCCCGGGTTTTTATATCCGCCAGTTTCTCGTCATGCACTGGATGTAACCCTTTCCTTATGCTCTCGAGCTTCATCTCCAATGCCATCTTCTCTAATTCCGTTCGTCCCGTGACCTCTTCATTTTGACTCTCTGAATCATACAGAGTAAGGACGATGGTGAAATTGTAACCCTTGCCGTCGTTCCTTCCGGTTAAGGTGTCAAACTGAATTCCTGCAAAAAGAGGATAGAAGACACAGCTTGCTCTACCCAGTGTTCGGCAGCCTTCAGGAAGAATCTGGAGCAGCTCCGCAGGCACGTCGAATACATAGGCCTGCGCATTTCCCTGGTACTGCTCCAACAACTCACCTGCATGCTGGAAATCTCCCAACATCTGCTGCAGGTCGGGAGTTTGGTTCAGCTGGTTCATGAGGATGTTCAGGTCCGGGAGAAATTGTTTCGGATCATTCGGGGCAACAGCCTTGACTGTATCAGACATATCTACTGCAAAAGAGCAAAAGAGTATCAGTTGGCATAGGATAACAATGGTAATTCTTTTCATGATTTTGCTTTTTATTTTTCAGAGTTTCACAAATTAACTCCGTTGATTTGTTTCACGACTCGGCAAAATTCAAACAAGTTTGATTTTGCACTCACTGCTTCACAAATTCAACCCTGCGGTTCAACGCTTTGTTAGCCGGTGTATCATTGGGGGCAACGGGAGTGGTTTCGCCCGCTCCTTCCGTCTCCATCCGCGAAGCGTCGATCCCGAACTTGCTGACCAGCTCACTCTTTACCGATTGGGCACGGCGTTGCGATAGTTCCATGTTTTTGGCATCATCTCCATCGCTGTCGGTATGCCCGACAATTTTAACTCTTACCGGTCCATTTTCCTTTAACACATCGGCGATGCTCTTCAGTGTCCCGTACGATTCGGGTTTTACATCCGCCTTGTTCACATCGAAGGTGATGCCGTAGGTGACCAGCTTCCCTTCGGTAATCAGCTTGCTGCGCGTGTCGGGCGATGCTGTGGTGATCTTCAGGTTCGTCACATACGGCGCGCTGTATCGGTCCCATCCCGAAAAACGCATGCGGTTGAACTTCACACCGGGATAGATGTTGGTGGGCATATCCAGTACTTTCGCATTCTGATGATAGATGCGTACCCTTCGCTTCTGTACCCAGATGATCACATGGTTCTCCTTTTCCCGGATCACGGGGTTTCTGGTCGCCTGACCGGTAATCCAGTCCTCCGTATCCTTGTAGCCCTTGGTATTCCAATTGTCGTATCCCAGGTCGACATGCAATCCCGACTCACCGGGATACAGGTCGTCGTTCAACTCTTTCGCTTCTTCAGTTTTGTCCTGGTAGAGCGTGAATTGGATCCCATATCGGTATTCTTCGTCGGGAATAACATCGAACTCCACGATAAAGTTATCGGGTAAATCCAGCGACCGTGTGTAGCAGTATACCGCATCCTCCCCGTTCATGTGGAACCACTTTCCCGGGGCGATATTCACCGTCTTCACCTCACCACTGCCGTTCGTCGTCCAAAGAGCCGGAAAGTCACCGACTGCATCCTGGGAGAAATCGTCAAAAAAGATGATTTTGTCGCCCGGCACAAAATCATACTGACTGGTGCCTGCCAATTTTTGCGGGGTGCCTTGTGCTGTACCTTGTGAACTATTCCCGGAGCTGCTTTCCCTACGATCCTCCATGATGGCTTCCCCCTCCTCTTCGTCGCCCGGTGTCGTTTTTTTCTTTTTGCTATCGTTCGTCACCGACTCTTCCGCTTTATCCAGCGCTTTCCCGGTCACCTCTTCCGACTTCTGCTCCACCCGTCTCTCCACGGTATTCTTTGCGGCCTCCTTGGCCGCATTGCCCAGTTTGTTCAGCCATTTCTGTGCATCGGCCTGCGTAGTAAACAACAGGCAAAAACCCAACAGGATAAGTACTTTTTTCATGATCTGCCTTTTTAATAAATAAATCTTGCGACAATACAATCTGCGCACTCACGCGCTCCAGTATGGATATAGCTTAGCCGCTCACCGCGGTTCACACTTTTTAAGATTATGAAAAACAAAATTACCTCACGGAATGTGTAAAAAACACCCCCAAAAGGGGGTTTTTCAGGCCACGAAAGAACAATCACAGGGAGATGCAACGGACAACAATGGCGGAAATGGGGAAATGATTGCAGACGGTTGTTACAGGCTTTGTATCTGTCAATGACGGCCGGCAGGTGAAAAAAATCTCCCACATTGATGGGGTAAAATCACTCAGTTGGTATTATCTTTGCACCCACAAACAAAAAACAGAATTCACACAATAATGGCAAAAGAATTGAAGGAGATCACTCCCCGCAGCAAGGACTATTCACAGTGGTACCTTGACGTGGTGATCAAAGCCGACCTGGCCGAAAACTCGGCCGTGAGAGGCTGTATGGTGATCAAACCCTACGGGTATGCAATCTGGGAAAAGATGCAACGTCAACTGGACGACATGTTCAAGGAAACGGGTCACATGAACGCATACTTTCCGTTATTTATCCCGAAGTCGTACCTGAGCCGCGAGGCCGACCATGTGGAAGGCTTTGCCAAGGAGTGCGCCGTGGTGACCCACTACCGGTTAAAAAATGCGTCCGACGGCAGTGGTGTGGTGGTCGATCCCGAAGCAAAGCTCGAGGAAGAGCTTGTGGTGCGCCCCACCTCCGAAACAATCATCTGGAGTACATACAAAAACTGGATACAATCCTACCGCGACCTGCCCTTGCTCATCAACCAGTGGGCGAATGTGGTGCGTTGGGAGATGCGTACCCGGCTGTTCCTCCGCACGGCCGAGTTCCTCTGGCAGGAAGGCCATACGGCACACGCCACCAAAGAAGAGGCGGTGGAGGAAGCCGAAAGGATGATCAATGTATATGCGGAATTTGCAGAAAAATATATGGCCATGCCGGTCGTAAAGGGATTCAAGTCGGAGTCCGAACGCTTTGCCGGTGCCCTCGACACCTACACCATTGAGGCGATGATGCAGGATGGCAAAGCATTGCAATCGGGCACGTCGCACTTCCTCGGTCAGAATTTTGCCAAAGCATTCGACGTACAGTTTTCCGATCAGAACGGAAAGCGCGATTACGTGTGGGCGACCTCCTGGGGTGTTTCCACACGGTTGATCGGTGCACTGATCATGTCACATTCCGACGACAATGGCCTCGTGCTGCCTCCCAAACTGGCCCCCTATCAGGTGGTGATTGTGCCGATCTACAAAAATGCCGAACAGTTGCAGCAGATCAACGAGAAAGTGGCTGGAATCATAGAACGGTTAAAATCCCTCGGCATCAGCGTGAAATACGACAACGCCGACAACAAGAAGCCGGGCTGGAAATTCTCGGAATACGAACTCAAGGGTGTGCCGGTACGGCTCGCCATGGGCGGACGTGACCTCGAAAACAACACCATAGAGGTGGCCCGCCGCGACACGCTGACCAAAGAGACCGTGTCGTGCGAAGGCATCGAGCAACATGTCAAGGCGCTTCTGGAGGAGATTCAGGAGAACATCTACAAAAAGGCAGCCAATTTCCGCGCTGCCCAAACCCGCGAAGTGAATTCCTACGAAGAGTTCAAGGAGGAGATCGAAAAAGGAGGATTCCTGCTGTGCCACTGGGATGGCACCCCGGAAACAGAAGCGCTGATCAAGGAGGAGACCAAGGCCACCATCCGCTGCATTCCGCTGGAGGGCGACAAGACACCCGGCAAATGCATGGTGACGGGAAAACCGTCGGCGCAACGGGTCATTTTTGCCCGGGCGTATTAATCTCCCTACAGGCTGATGGCAACAATCAAACAGTGGATCACCGCCTTTCGCCTGCGGACACTCTTTCTGGCTGTGGCGACGGTCGTCCTGGGAAGCGGGCTGGCCTGGCACGAAGGCCTGTTCAGCTCCTCCACGCTCCTCCTGGCCACCTTGCTCGCCGTGTCCATACAGATACTGGCCAATCTGGCCAACGATCTCGGCGACTACCAGAAAGGAACCGATATCACCGGCCGCCGGCAGGGCCCTTCCCGCGCCCTGCAAAGCGGCAACATCTCCCCCCGGGAGATGAAAGGGGCCATTGTTGTTTTTGTGGCAATCTGTGTGGCAGCAGGACTGACACTGGTTCTCCACGAAGAGGCTTTCAGAGACGGCCTTTCCGCAGGAGTCCTCATCGGGCTCGGAGCATTGTGTATCCTCGCTGCGCTGTTTTACACCATCGGGAAAAAGGCTTACGGATACAAAGGCTGGGGCGACTTCTTTGCCTTTTTCTTTTTCGGGCCTGTGCCGGTCATCGGCACCTACTTCCTGCACACCCACACCGTTGGTTTTCAACCCGTGTTGCCCTCAATAAGCCTGGGGCTGATCAGCTCGATGATCCTCAATATCAACAACATGCGTGACATTGAGAACGACAGGGCATCCGGGAAGATTACTTTTGCCGTCAGGCTGGGACTGCCCGCAGCAAAAAAATATCATGCGGCGATGACCATCGTCTCCTTTCTCTGCCTTGCCGGGTACAATATCCTTTTCGAGTCCGCTCCCTGGTACCGGTACCTGTATCTCCTCGTGTTTATCATTCCCTTCAAAATCCTCAACGACATAAGAGACAAGAGCGATCACCAACTGGATCCATATCTGAAGACCACCTCACTTTCGGGGCTTCTGCTGGCGCTCACTTTTGCAGTTTGCATCAACCTGTAAAAGTGCGTTCTACCTCATTTCCACCTCCACCACACAATCCGTCTCATCGGGAATCCGTTCCAGCTGTAACACAATGCCATCGGCAGCTCTGGTAATTTTTACCGGTTTCCTGCCGGCGAAAAAATGCACAGCCTTAACCTGCTTGGCCTCTATGGGCAGGTAGAGTGCATCATCCTTCAGGTTCAGGATATGCACAAAGAGCCTGTTCCCTTTCCGGGTGGTCACCCCCCAGTCACGCGGACCAATATCACCGCCACGGGTCCCGTACACAGTCTCGCCGTACGTTTTGAGCCACTCTCCCATGGCATTGTAGCGCTGCACGGCAATATCGGGAAACGTACCGTCGGGCCGAGGCCCCACGTTCATCAGCAGGTTGGCATTGTTTCCCGCAGCCTTCACCAGGTAATGGATCAACTCCTTCTCCGATTTGTAATTTTTGTCGGTGATGTTGTATCCCCAGGAACGATTCATGGTCTCGCAGGTCTCCAGAGGCAGCAGGCCAATGGTTGCGGTGCCGGAATAGCCGGACTGATTTTGTCCCGGCAGATCCTTTTCGAAGGTCTGGCCATCCTCCCCCTCCAGGGGCGCTATATGATGATTGTTGATGATCAGGCAGCCCGGCTGAATCCGGTGAATATGATCGTAGATCTCCCTCAGGCGCCAGTCGAAGTGGTCCGGCTGATCCCACTTCCCGTCGAACCAGATTGCGCCGACCTCCCCGTAGTTTGTCAGCAGCTCCGTGAGCTGATTCAGCATGAACCGGTGATAACTCTCCCAATCGCCCTGTTCTGTGCGTCCGACCCCTTTTCCTGTTCTGCCAATCGGATAATAGTCGGCCCTGGCCCAGTCGAGCAGCGAATAGTAAAAATGCAGTCTTATTCCCTGCCTGCGGCATTCATCGGCCAGCTCTCCGATGACATCCCGCCTAAAGGGAGTGGCATCCACGATGTTGTAGGGTGATTGCTTCGTGCCGAACATGGAGAAGCCATCGTGGTGGCGTGTGGTGATACAGATATACTTCGCTCCGGAAGCTTTCACGTGTGACACCCACGTGGCGGCATTGAATCTGGAAGGGTAAAAGCCGTCTGCCAGGGTGGCATACTCCCTATGGTCAATGTTTTTGTTGTTCATGATCCACTCTCCGTCGGCCATCATGCTGTAGATACCCCAGTGGATAAAAACGCCGAACTTCATATCCTGAAACGCCTCCCGGTTATTCAGATTTTCTTCCGACGGATTGTAGCGCTGTTGTGCCGTTATTCCGGCAGTGGCCAACAGGAAGGCAAAAAGAAGGATGATGAACTGCTTCATGTTATTTTATTGTTTTTTATTTGTTGTCTCCATGAAATGAATCAGTTGCGCAATGGCATCCTGATCTTCAAACTCAACCTTATGATCGGCAATGTACTGATCGTATTGCTGTTTGTTCTTTTTATACAAACTTTTCAATTGTCTCATCAATTTGATCTCTTTCCAGCCCGCCCCGTTATCCAGGATGTATACTGTATAGGGTTTTACTTCGAAATCGTCGGGAAGCTGCAGCTCATAAAATCTTCCGCCACTGGACCAGCTGGAGTAGCTGTCTACAGATGATGTCTGCGACGTTCCTCCGTATCCGGCCGGTTTTCCGGGAGGAATTATCCGGCACTTGTATTGTGCACAGAGCAGATAGCCGTCCCGATGAAGCACTTCGACAAACTTTTTTTTGTAGAGGACAAACTTTCTGCCGCTTATGTACACGGTATCAATCTGGCTGAGTGAAGGTTCTGACAAGGCAAGCACCTGGCCGTTCTGGTTGAATACCATCTCCTCGGTTGCAGCATTAAAATTGAGCAGCGCCGGGTTCTCCTGGCCGTTTTTCATCAATACTTTCCCTTGCACAAACTCCGGAAACAGATAGTGTGAGATCTCCTTTCTCTGCCGCGCATACGCAGAAGCATTCATCATCAGGAACAATAACAGGATCAGCGACGCACATAGCAATGGATTCTTTGCAACAACCGGCTCCTTGCGGGCAATTGCGGGACATGTTCGTTTCATAGACAGATAAATAAAAGAGTACTAAGTACTAAAAACAGGCTTAAAACAGTAAAGATAAGGTATATTTTTTTTTTGCAGAAATAATTAACACAATATTCCCTTTCCATTCACTCATTTGGAATATTTATGTAACTTTGTTCGATTGATAAACCAACATCTCTCGCCTATGTTTGACAATAACAAACGTGCATTTATCGCTATCAGCGCAGAAGCAGAAGTATGCCTGATCCCCAGGATGGCGAACCGCCACGGCCTTATCACCGGTGCTACGGGAACCGGAAAGACGGTTACCCTCCAGACACTATCCGAGACATTCAGTGAAATGGGCGTGCCCGTCTTCGCCGCCGACATGAAAGGCGATCTCTCCGGCGTGGCCAAAATTGGCGGAAACAAGGAGAGCGTAAACAAGCGGGTGGATGGTTACAACCTGAAAGAGAAAGGGTTTGAATACAAGGCCTTCCCGGTGCGCTTCTGGGATGTATTTGGTGAGCAGGGACATCCGGTGCGCACCACCGTCACCTCCATGGGGCCGCTGTTGCTGGAACGGCTGCTCGACCTGAACGAGACACAGGGAGCCATCCTGACGATGGCTTTCAGGATTGCCGACGACAACGGCCTGTTGCTGATCGACCTGAAAGACCTGCAGAAAATGCTACAATATATTGGCGATAACCGCGCACAATTTACCACCCGCTACGGCAATATTTCTCCCGCCAGCATTGGCGCCATTCAGCGCGGGCTGATGCGTCTGGAAAGCGAAGGAGCCGACAAGTTCTTTGGCGAACCTGATCTGGAGATTACCGACTTCATACAAACGGAACAGGGCAAGGGTGTGATCAACATTCTGGCTGCCGATAAGTTGATGAACTCACCCCGCGTCTACACCACCTTTTTGTTGTGGCTGCTGGACGACCTTTACGAGACACTTCCCGAGGTGGGCGACATGGATAAGCCGAAGCTGGTCTTCTTCTTCGACGAGGCCCATCTGTTGTTCAACGATATGCCCGGCGCGTTGCTCGAGAAGGTGGAGCAGATTGTACGCCTCATCCGCTCCAAGGGGGTGGGTGTTTACTTCTGCACGCAGAACCCCGCAGACATACCCGAGAGCATCCTCGGTCAGCTCGGCAACAGGGTGCAGCACGCCCTGCGCGCCTATACCCCCAACGATCAGAAAGCGGTAAAGGTGGCGGCCAACACGTTTCGCCCCAATCCAAAATTCAACACCGAAGAAGCCATCACCCAGCTTAACACGGGAGAGGCCCTAGTGTCGTTTCTCGACGAGAAAGGGGCTCCGCAGATGGTGGAACGAGCCAACATCCTCCCCCCTCAGGGACAGATAGGCCCCCTTACGGTGGGCGAGAGAGACCAGCTGATGCGCAGTTCGCTCATTTATGGGGTCTACGAGAAACTGGTCGACCGGGAGTCGGCCTACGAGATTCTGTCACAAAGGCAGGAGCTGCTCGAAGAGGAACGCCAACAGGCGGCAGCCGAGAAAGAGCGCATCCGCCAGCAAAAAGAAGCGCAAAAAGCTGCCCTGGAGGCAGAGAGGGCAAAGCGCGCCGCTGAAAGGCAACGAAAGGCCGACCAGGGTGTCCTGGGCGAAATCCTCACGCAGGTAGGGCGCAGCACCACTCGTCAGATCAGCAACCAGCTGGGCAGAACCATTACCCGCAGCCTGCTGGGTGCTCTCTTCGGCAAGAAATAAACTCTTCATGCATGTCCCATGTATACAACACTGTTCCGGCATTACCTGCTGAAAAGCTTCCGTTCGCCAGGGTATCACAAAAACCTGATCGTCAATATCCTCGTTGGCATCTCAGCCCTTTATTTGCTGGCAATACTTGTGATGACGGGCTTCATGCTGCCGAGGATACTGCAGGAGTTGGCTCCTCACTCCGATGCTGCTGTAACCTTCAACGGCATCATGATCTATGCCACGATTTTCCTGCTGATCATACGCTATCTGATGCAACCGTTAAACAGGCTGAACCTGGAGTGCTACCAGGTGCTGCCGGTCAAAAGATCAGTGCTGGTCAACTACCTGATTTTAAAACCACTGTTTAACCCGACAAACTATATCCTTCTCTGCCTGGCCATTCCTTTTGCCATCACGGGTGTCGCTCCTACGTACGGCACGGCAGGTGCCTTCCGTTTTGTGTTGATTGTCGTCTTCCTTATTTGGAACAACACCTTGCTGGCACCGCTGATGAAACGCAAATATAACAACATCATTTTTGGAAGCATCGCGTTGCTGGTCCTTGGAGGCGGACTGGCAGCACTCGAGTATTTCAGGCTCTTCTCTCTGTTTACACTGTCGCAGCAACTATTTGGTTTTCTTGCCGAAGCACCTTTTGCGTGGATTGCCGCATTGCTTCCCTGTGCACTTTCGGTCGCACTCAACAAGCTCTTTTTCGCCCGCAACTACTATCCCGAATCGTTCGAGAAACAAAGCAACCAGCGAGAAGCTACATCGCAACGGTTCACCTTTATGGAGCGCTTCGGAAAAATTGGCGAACTGATCTCGCTCGAGATCAGGCTGGTTCTTCGTCACAAGCGGACAAAGAGCACCTTTTATATGGCGTTCTTCTTCCTGTTCTACGGGCTTATTTTCTATCCCAACCCGGTGTACAACCAGAATTCGGGATGGTTGTTCTTTGTCGCTATATTCGTCACAGGTACGGGGATGCTGATGTTTGGGCAGTGGATCATCAACTGGGACGGAGCCCATTTCGATTTTCTGATGTCCAGGGATATAGACACCCTCACCTATATCCGGGGCAACTATTATCTGATGCTGGCGCTCTGCGTCGCCTCCTTTATTGCCACCACACCCTACTTCCTGTTTGGAAGGCAGATCATTCTCTATCACCTGGTGGCATTTGTCTACAACGCAGGCGTCAACATCTACGTTTATCTTTTCGGTGCCACCCTCAATACGAAACGGTTGGATCTTTCCAGAAGTTCATCGATGAATATGCAAGGGGTAAGTTATAAAAATTTCCTCGTGATGATCCCCCTGCTGGTGATTCCCATCACGCTGATTACGCTCTTTGGCCTCTTTTCAGCCACCCATATCGCGCTGATCATCATCGTCCTGCTTGGGTTGGCCGGCATCCTGTTTCGGGAGCCACTGCTGAAAGTGATCGAAAGACAGTTCCTGCGAAGAAAATATGTCCTCTGCGCAGGATTCCGCAAGAGAGAGTGAGGAGTTTAAAATAAAGATAAATCAACATATGCAAGACAACATACACAATTCTATCCCCCATGCCGACACCCCTCCCCCGGTGTTGCAGCCTCCCAGGCCCGAAGGGATCATTTCGGCCAGCCAGCTGAAGAAGGTATATGGCGGAACAACCGTACTAAACATCCCATTCCTGCAGATCAACAATGGCGAAAGCTTTGGGTTGGTGGGCAACAACGGCGCGGGCAAGACCACCTTCTTCCGGCTGATCCTCGACCTGATCGAAGCATCGTCGGGAGAGGTGCGGATAAACGGGGAAAGGGTGGCTCGTCGGGATGGATGGAAATCCATTGTCGGATCATTTCTGGACGAAGGGTTTCTAATCGATTTTCTCACCCCGGAAGAGTACTTTGCCTTCACGGCCAGGGTCTACCGGAAATCAGAAGGAGACATGACCGCCTTTCTTGAGTCGATGAAAGATTTCTTCAACGGAGAAATATTGGGGTCCGGCAAGCTGATCCGCGACCTCTCCAAGGGAAATCAGAAGAAAACCGGCATCGCCGCGGCGCTGATCGGCGACCCACAGATACTGATCCTCGACGAACCCTTTACCGCGCTGGACCCAACCTCGCAGATCCGGCTGAAACGAATGCTCAACGAACTGAAGAACAGCAGGAACATGACCATGCTGATCTCCAGCCACGACCTCAATCATGTGACTGAGGTGTGCGAGCGCATCGTGGTACTCGAGAAGGGACTGGTGGTGAATGACATCCGCACCGGCGAGAACACGCTGAAAGAACTGGAGTCCTATTTTGCAGTATGAAGCTCTCCATCATCTCCCTTTTCCGGCAGTACTGGTCCTGTTCCGATGTTTCGCAGGCACAATTCCCCTTCCATGATATGCCGGTTTGATAAAAGTTGTATCTTTGCCGTGCAAAAAAACAGAAAATGGAGGCACAAGAAAACACAGGTTCAGACCAACAGAAAAATATTAACCCAGTGGCCGACTGGTTCATCCGCTTGGTAAAAGGCATGCTTGTAGGGATTGGATTTATTCTTCCCGGACTGTCGGGAGGCGTACTGGCCGTAATTTTCGGCATCTACGATCCGCTTATCCGTTTCCTTGCCAACATCCGGCATAGGTTTACAAAGAACATCCTCTATTTCCTTCCCGTGGCCATCGGTGCCGCCATCGGCATTGTGTTGTTTGCCGTGGTGGTGGAAAAAGCGTTCGGCAGGTATGCCGCACAATTTGTCTGTCTATTTATCGGTTTTGTAGCCGGCACCTTTCCATCCCTCTATAAAACGGCCGGGAAAAAGGGCCGGAAAGCATCCGATATAGCGATCCTCCTTGTTTCCACACTCGCTATTTTCCTGCTGATGGTGGTCGGCGGACAGCAACTGACCGAAGTCACGCCCAATATTTTCGTGTGGCTGGGGTCGGGCCTGCTGATGGGATTGGGGCTGATTGTGCCGGGCATGAGCCCTTCCAACTTCCTCATCTATTTCGGACTGTACGACAAGATGGCCACCGGGATCAAGGATTTTGATTTCGGTGTCATCATCCCGCTGATCATCGGGTTTGTGCTGTGTGTCCTTCTCTTTGCGAGGGTAGCCTCTTATCTTTTTAAGAGGTATTACTCCGGCATGTACCATTTTATTCTGGGGATGGTGATCGGCTCCTCGCTCGCTATCTTTCCCACCGTGGTCTTTCCGGCTTTCACCTCCGTGCAGCTTGCCACCACAGGATTAAGTTTTGGCGGTGCCCTTCTCTTTTGTGCGGTGCTTTTTATCGCGGGAACAATCGCCTCTTATCTTTTCAGTAAGGTGGAAGAGAAATACCCGCGGGAAGAGTTGCTCTGAACCACGGAGATCACGCTTCCCCGTTGTCGGCGATGACGATCCTGGGATTTCGTTCTTTCAGCTCGGCGATCAGCTCATCGATATCCGATGCTTTCACCCGTAGTACCTCAAATCCACGCACTTTATCGATACGAAGCTGATTTTTTTTAATCTTCTTCAAGCCAGTCATATCCCCAATGGCGATTCTTCTGTTTTTAGCGAAAAGAGTGAGTACAAAATGTATCTCCAGAAAATTCAGCTCGGTGACGGTATACTTCCTGATTGTGGTGGACAACATAAAGAGAATGGCGAAGCCAAAGTAAAGGATGTAAGACAAGACACTCTCGGCGTGCATATACCGGTAGACAATCATCCCCAGCAGCACGAGCGCTGCTATTCCCCAATAAAGATTCCCCATTCCGTTGTCTGCTTTGTATTTTTTCTCCATCGCTCTTCGATTTTCTTCCACAACAAAGATAGAAATAAAGGGGAAAATTCCGTTAATAAAATAAAATTATCCGGGAATAGACCAATCCCGCTTTTTTATCGACGAAGAGGATATTTGTCGACATCAACACTCTTCAATACGGGATAGACCGCTGAAATAAGGCCGTTTAAACCCGATAAATGATTGTTAATTGCCGATTGTTCTTTTAAACATTTCCCTATCTTTGGATGTCATAAACAGCGACAAATATTTATTCACTCTTAAATTTTAACAGTATGAAACGAGTAGTATTGATGGCCATGGCAGTGATTTTCACAACGAGCTTCTCTCTGATGGCACAACAAAACAGCGGGAGACAGGGACAGCGCGCGTCAGAGATGAGATGGACCGCCAAGGAACGTGCCGAGAGCATGGCAAAACAACTTGATCTCACAGCCGATCAGACAGCAAAGGTTCAGGCTCTCTTTGAAAAGCAGGATGCAAAACGTGCAGAGCAGGTTGCCAAGCAACGCGAAAAAAGAGACGAGTTACAGCAGGACCGCGAGAAACGGCGTGCAGAAATGCAGGAGCTGCGTAACAAGACTCTTGCCGAGAACGATGCCGAACTGGAGCAAATCATCGGAAAAGAAAAAATGGCACAGTGGAAAACCTATCGTGACGAGAGGATGAAAACAATGCGCGATACAAACCGCCAGGGCAGGCGTAACTGATTTCTCCGGAAAAGACGGTAAAAAAGAGTAATTACAGATCGACGGCCGGTTCCTTGTCGTGAACCGGCCGTCGATCTTTAGTAGTACTTGTCGTAAATGCGTGCAAACGCTTCGGTATTCCTGAACCGGTCGAGCCAGCTATTCAGGCTGTCCAGCAGCACCGGTGAATCTCTGCGCACTGCCCACGACTCAAATTGTGTAAAGCTTATGTCTGTTTCAACATCAATCTCAGGAAGTATTTTCGCCAGGCGCAGAGCCACTTTTTCGTCACACAGTGTGAAATCGATATCACCCGCCGCCACCATCATCACCAGCTGTTCCGCCTCGTACGTGGGGTCCTCCCGGATGAATATGGTATCGCCAATTTCGTGGGAAAGGTTGTTCAACCGCAGAATGGCAGGGGAGTCCTTCGCCACGTGGATGGTTTTCTTTGCCAGCTTCAGCTGCTGACGGATGGGTTCAATGCTGTCGTTGTAGGCAGCCTTACGCTGCACCAGCACCTGCTTGTTCAGCGTAAAGGGATTGGTAAAAGAGAACTTGTCTTTCAACTGCGAGTTTACGGGGATATTCCGTGCCACCAGATCATAACGGTGGTACAGCAACCCTTTCAGATTCTCGTCAAGGTTATTCTCCAGCGTAAGACGCACCTTCACTCCCCATTCTTCTTCAAGCGCCTGCATCATCTCCAGTTGAAACCCCTGCGTGGAATCGCCCGAAACATAATAGCCGATGGAATTGTAGTCGGTCACCACGTTCAATTCTCCCGAGGCCATGATCTCCCGGTAGTCACGCAGAGCCGAGGGAGGCTTTGGCGTACGGTTTATCGCGTTGCGCAACCACACCATGGCCACTATGGCAGCAACAAGCAACAGAAGATAAAGAAAGAGTTGTTTCTTCAATTTCAACAGAATTAATTATGCAGATTCACCGAGATCCCCAATTTAAGTCCGAAAGGGTTCACGGGGTAGCCCGGCAGTGAAAAATATTCCTGTGGCTTAATTACCTGCGATGCCAGATTGTAGAACATCACAAAAAAGCGGGTCTGCTTCAGGTGCATGTTTGCATAGGCAGTGGCAATGGGATAGTTTCCGATCTCCTTTTCCTGCTGGTTATAAAACTGCAGCAGCGCTGGTTCATACCCCGGGGCATGGTATTTGGTGTGGTAATGAACATCCACACCCAGCTGCAGGGTGAGTTCATTCACAATTTTCGTTTTCAGATACATGTTGGAATAGAGGCTGAGCGAAGGCACCGGAATCACCGACTCGTTGCTTGAGGTCTGATAGACCAGCTGGTTATCCCAGTTGAAGATGCCAAGGCGCAGACTTTGCTCCACACGTGCTGTCAGCACCTGTATGTTGCCATTTTCCTGGGCAATGTTTTTATCCTGGTCAAAGTAGATGAAGTTCTGCAGATTCTCCACGCCCGCACTCAGGGTGGTATTTGTAAACGGGATATGCAGTTTTCCGCCCAGATATACCCTGCGTATATCCCCAAAATCGCGATCCCACCGGAAATACTTGGAAAAGTAATGATCCTGCAGATATTTCGGTCGCAGGTTTTTGATGTAAGCCTCCGCCGACAGCGTGGTGCGTCGACCTGCAATATCGAAGCCGGTCTCCACATCACCCATCGCCCTGAACTCTCCCAGGTTCACCCCCAGCAGGCCCAGGTCGGCACGGATGTTGAACAACAGGTTGTCCCCCTGTTGCTTGTTGAGTACGCCCCCCACAGTGACGGCACTCTCCCGGTGCTGATTGTATCCGGGGCCAACGCTGTCCCGTTGGGTATAGTTACGCAGGTCGTACTCCAGAAAAGCGGTCAGCCCAAACTTCACCCAATCCCTGAAGCCTTCGCGCAGGCTAAGGGAAACGCTGTTCTTGAAGGAGGTATACCGGATGCTGTCGTCCACCGCCCCTTCGTAGTAGCGGTTGTCGTAAAACTGGTCGATATACTGCATCCGCCCCCCGTCTACATCCACGTAGGCTGTATCGTACGACAGGAATCGGCGATGTTGCTGTGTGTATTGCGTTGAAAATCCGATGCTTGCCACCGGAACGAACGTACCCGGCCCCTTGTGCAGCGAATCACCGGGAATCTCTCTGTACCCCAGGTTGTATCGTCCGGACAAAAAATAACGGTTATTGCGCAAGGAGTTCCAGGTCTTGGTAAATTTAACGGGGATATCGTTCGAGGTAAAACTCTGCTCTATTGCATCGGGATCGGTAATGAACTGTTCGTCGGTGATGCCGCCGTTTTCAAAATTGGCCAGCGACCCCAGGTTCATGAATGCATGTGCTTCAATCCTGTCGGAGATGTAATTCCCAAAGAGAGAGAAGTTGCTATGCTTCACCGACTGGGAGGCATAGAAGCCGCGAGCGTTGATCAGATCCACATCCATTCCCACATTCAGCTTTTTCCCGAAGTTGGAGGTGAGCCTTGCCTCGAGCCGCTCCTCCCGGGTCTGTTTGGGCCCGGCACGCTGATAGTTGATGCGGGAATAAGGGATGCGTGTGTTGACAAACAACAGCTTCTCCGGATCTCTCAGATAATGCGTATAGGCATTGTTGAAAACAAAAGTCTCGGTTTCTCCCCGGTCGTAAAAAATCTTTGAGATCGACGGCGATCCCAGCGGCGCCAGGAACCCCATGGCCACCGACTGGCCGTCGGGGAGAGTGGTCTGCTGGTAGTTGTGCAGCAGCGTATCCGACTCGGCCGGAAGACGGTTACCCGTGCGGGCATCCAGCCGCCAGAGAGTCATTTGTGCCAGTGCCCTCAGCGAGTCGGCCTCAGCCCCGTGATCGTGAATCAAATGATCGAGCTGAGTCTGTCGCGGCGACGGCTTCAGCGAGTCGGGATGAGTGGCTATCTGCGACGAGTCGGGCATAATAATCCGGGCCTGCGGGTAGGCAGCCGTGATGCATAGTATCGTCGCCAGAAGAGATATATACAGCTTTTCTTTCATCGGATGCAAATCTACATAAAAAATCGCCATGCGGTCACAAAGAACGTTGCTTTTCTGTTGTTTTTGATAATTTTTGAGTGCCCTGTTTATTCCGTGATCCCCATTTTTCTCATTAAAAAACTGGCATTCATATTTTGCGCAATCCCCTCCTGAAGTCTATAGGTAAAGGTCAGCGTATCTTCCTGAATGCGGGCATCAAAATGCCAATTTCCAATCTCCTGCGGAAACTCATCTTCCAGGTTGCCCAATGCCAGGTCGTGTGTGGCAATGATGCCATTTCCCCCAAGCCTTACCAATCGTTTCATCAGGGCCAGCGACCCCTTCTGTTTGTCTTCGGAATTGGTTCCTTTCAAAATCTCGTCCAGAATGATAAAGATGCCAGCCTCACCGGCCTCCAGCCGGTCTATGATCATCTTCAGCCGCTTGAGTTCAGCAAAGAAATAGGATTCGCTGTTTACCAACGAGTCTGAAGTTCTGAGGTTGGTCAATAACCTACCCGGATAAAACCTCATTTTATTTGCGCAAGCGGGCAAGCCCACCGATGCCAGCAGATGATTCACGCCAATCGTTCTCAGGTAGGTGCTCTTACCCGCCATGTTGGCTCCGGTGATAATCATAAAAAACGGTTTACGGGAAATATCGATATCGTTCTTTACGCATTTCTCGCGCGATATAAGCGGGTGCCCCAATCCTTCCCCCCGGAAGCAGTAGCTATCGGCAATCTCCGGATAGGCGTAATCGGGATGATTGATGGCAAAAGTACCCAATGATATCAGTGCATCCATCTCCGCCAAGACAGAAAACCATGTTTTGATATCACCGCCATAGGTTTTCATCCAGTTCTCAATTTTTAATGCGTAACGCGTAGTCCAAAGGAATACGGGGTTCAGGATTAGCATGGCAAGAGTAAATCCCACGTCCAGGCTGCGGGTATAGTGTGCTAGTTCCTCAACCACATCCGATGCTCGTTTGGCCTTACACGCAAGCTTTTTCCGAAGCGACTTTAAGGAGGGTGCTTCCGGCTTTTCCTGTTCCAGCAATTTCAGCAAGCCGGCGTAAGCATTCAGGGTTTTCGATTTTTTATCGAAGAGCAGCCCGATGGATCTCGCCTTTTTTATGGGTATCAGGGAGAGTACCAACGTCAGAAAATAAAGATGGAAGAACAAGTTTCCCGGAACAATTCCAACAAGCCATAAAATCACAAAAATAAGATACGAAAAGGGAACTATCCATACGGCAAGTTTCCAAAACAGATGACCGATTGACTTTTTGTCGTCACGCAAGTCCGCCCCGTCCCTTCCGTACAAGACCGGGGGAAAGTTTCCTTCCTCCCTATCGTCGCGGGATGCTTTTAATCCGGCAACTCTAAAGAGAAGGCAGAACTCTTCCTTCTTCGCTAATTCTTTCACGGCTTCTTGTCTTTCCTCAATACAATCCTTACTTGTCAGGGGAGACTGAAAAATATCGGCTAACATTTCTTTTCCCAAAGGCAACACGGTTCTGTTGACCTGCTGAAAAACAGACTTTTCACCAAAAAGATCCAGATCAAAACTGAAGGGATGATGGGGATCGATCTTTTCAGGAGCACCGTCAAAGGCCGAGAAATCGTGAAGAAATCCTTTTAACTCATTCTCGGCGATGAGCGACAACAACTCTGCCGACTCTTTCTGTTCCGACAGTTTATTATGTCGCTTTAGCGACAGTGCAAAAACAATCGCTATGACTAAAACAGAAGCGAGAAGCAGATACAAGTGTTGTGCGAAAGCGTATATGACAAAAAAGCATCCGACAAAAAGCACCAGCCGGAAAATGCCGTGTGTGTAGATTCGTTTTTTCAAACGGTTAATCGTTCGTTGGCTATCAGATGCCAAAATCTCATAAGAATGTATCCTCTCTTCAATCGTCATCACATCTTTGTTGTTTTCACGTTTATTTATTGCCGCAAATTTACATGTTTTTCCTTTTGGTATCACACAAACAAAAATATAGTATGGGAATCCCTTCGTCCAATTCAGGGCCGCCCCTCCCCCGGGAGAAAAAACAATTTCCGCAAACCCTGAATAAAAAAAACTGTCATTCCACACAACATTTAAAATAAATCCATTATCTTTGCACCAACTATACGATAAAAATGAAAGTAAACAAGTTCCATCATCATCATTTTCATACTTGCAATCAGGCGAGTTGAGATAGATATGTACGAACACGAAAGTCTATATTTATACACCCGTCTGAATAAAATCAGGCGGGTTTTTTGTTAAGCTCATACCGGTTTTATTCGACAAAAAGAACAGCACAATGGAAAAAATCAAAATCGCTATCCAAAAGAGCGGCAGGCTAAGCGAGAAATCGATCGACCTCCTCACCGAATGCGGCATCAAGGTGTCGAACGGCAATAGAAAACTAAAAACCGACGCCTCCAACTTCCCCATGGAGATCCTCTTCCTTCGCGACGACGACATTCCCCAGTACGTGGAGCAGGGAGTGGCCGATATCGGGATCCTGGGCGAGAACGAGGTGTGGGAAAAAGACAAGGAGGTGGAGGTGATCGAGAAGCTGGGTTTCGGCAACTGCCGCCTCTCGCTTGCCATCCCGAAAGACGACCTGTACACCGGGCTCGGCTACTTTAACGGCAAGCGCGTTGCCACGAGCTACCCGAAGATCCTGCACAACTTTTTCCGGCAGAAAGGCATCGATGTGAAAATTGAGGAGCTGGGCGGCAGCGTCGAGATCGCTACCGGCATTGGCCTGGCAGATGCCATCTTCGACATCGTGAGCACCGGCAGCACCCTGCTGATGAACGGGCTGAAGGAGGCGGAGACGGTCATCAAAAGCGAGGCGGTACTGATTGGCAACAAGAACCTCTCCCCCGCAAAAGCGAAACTCCTGGAGCAGCTGCTGTTCCGCATCAAGTCGTACAAAAACGGACAGGGGAGAAAATATGTCCTGCTGAATGCCCCCAACGAGGTGATTCCCGACATAGTACGGCTGTTGCCGGGGATGCGCTCCCCCAGCATCCTGCCGCTGGCCGATGAAGGCTGGAGCAGCGTGCACTCGGTAATCAGCGACGACGACTTTTGGGAGGTGATCGATGAGCTGAAGCGTCACGGCGCCGAAGGCATCCTGGTTATTCCCATCGAGAAGATGATACTATAACTGACAAACAATGAAAACAATAAGCAACCCTTCGCAAAGCAAATGGCAAAAGCTTGCCGAACGGCCGTTGATCAAACAGCGCAAGCTGATGGACACGGTGGAGAAGATGTTCTACGACATCCACCGCAAGGGCGATAAGGCTGTGCTCGATTACAGCCGCAAATTCGACTTCCCCGAACAGGTGCAACTGGAGGTGAGTCAGGATGCCCTTGAAAAAGCAGCAGGCCTGGTACCCGAACGGCTGAAGCAGGCCATTGAGATGGCACGGACAAACATCGAGACCTTTCACCGCTCACAGCAGGAGGAAGTACGCAAGGTAGAAACAGCCCCGGGCGTCGTCTGCTGGCGCGAGCCGCGCCCCATAGAGCGGATCGGCATCTACGTCCCCGGGGGCACCGCCCCCCTCTTCTCGACCGTGCTCATGCTTGCCGTGCCGGCCAGGATAGCCGGCTGCAGCGAGATCGTGGTCTGCACACCGCCCAACGAAAAGGGAGAGATCCATCCCGCCATCCTCTTCGCCGCACAGCTCACGGGGATCACGAAGATCTTCGCTGTCGGAGGCATTCAGGCCATTGGCGCCATGACCTTCGGTACGGAGAGCATCCCCAAAGTGGACAAGATCTTTGGCCCCGGCAACCAGTACGTGATGGCGGCAAAACGTTCGGCACAGTTCTACGGGGTGGCCATCGACATGCCGGCCGGCCCCAGCGAGGTGCTCATCATCGCCGATAAAAGCTGCACCCCCTCGTTTGTGGCAGCCGACCTGCTGTCGCAGGCCGAACACGGCCCCGACAGCCAGGTGATCCTGCTCTCCGACAGCAAGCAGGTGATCAAGGCGGTGAACAAAGAGCTCGACCTGCAACTGGAAGCCCTGCCCCGGAAGGAAACAGCCTTGCAGGCACTCAAAAACAGCAAGGCCATCCTCTTCCGCGACCTGGACGATTGCATCGCTTTCAGCAATCAATATGCTCCGGAACACCTGATCATCGCGACGGAGAACCCGGTACTGCTGAGCCGCGGCGTCGTGAGCGCAGGCTCCGTCTTCCTCGGCAACTACAGTTGCGAAAGTGCGGGCGATTATGCCAGCGGCACCAACCACACACTGCCCACCAGCGGCTATGCCAGAGCGTACAGTGGCGTCTCGCTCGACAGCTTCGTGAAGAAGATCACCTTCCAGCACCTCAGCGAGGAGGGCATCCTCAGCATTGGCCACGCAATTGAGATCATGGCGGAAGCAGAACAGCTGCACGCACACAAGAATGCCGTGACGCTGCGCCTGGGCGCCGTCACCGCCAAACGGCTGCAGGCAGCCACCGAGTCAACCCCGGAAAACAGTACAGAAGAAGAAAAAGAACATGAAAGAGTTTGATTTACAGTCGCTGGTACGTCCCAACATCTGGGAGCTGAAGCCCTACTCCAGCGCCCGCGACGAGTTTACAGGAGATGAAGGCATCTTCCTCGATGCCAACGAGAACCCCTTCGGCAGGAAGAACCGCTATCCTGACCCGCACCAGCGCAGGCTCAAGAAAGCGCTGTCGGAGCAGAGGCGCATCCCCGTGGAGAACATCTTTATCGGGAACGGCAGCGACGAGGTGATCGACCTGGTCTACCGCATTTTCTGCGAGCCCGGCAAAGATCGAGCAATCATCTGCCCCCCCACCTACGGGATGTACGAGGTCTCGGCCAACATCCACAACGTGGAGGTGGTGCACGTCCCGCTCACCCCCGATTTTGAGCTGAACATCGACGCGATACTCTCGCACGATGCCCGCTGCCTCTTCGTCTGTTCCCCCAACAACCCATCCGGGAACCGGCTGAAGAACGTAGAGAGGCTGCTGGAAAAGTTCCCGGGCATCGTGATCGTGGACGAAGCCTACATCGACTTCTGCAGCGAGCCGAGCTACACGGAGCGGCTTTCCCGGTATCCCAACCTCATCGTGATGCAAACGTTTAGCAAAGCCTGGGCACTGGCCAGCGCACGCGTGGGCATCGCCTATGCAAGCACCGCCATCATCGCCCTGATGGACAAGACAAAGCCACCCTACAACGTGAGTGCGTTCAATCAGGAGGAGGCGCTTAAAGCCCTCTCCAAACCCGAAAAACAGGCTTACCGCGTTGACGTGATCCTGCGCGAAAGGGCAATCCTCGAAAATGAACTGCCCAAGCTGCCGCTGGTGCGCCGTGTCTATCCTTCCGATGCCAATTTCCTGCTGGTGGAGGTGGACAATGCCGACAAGCTCTACAACCACCTGGTAACCCGGAAAGTGATCGTAAGGAACCGCAGCAGCGTGGTCCGCAACTGCCTCCGCATCACGGTGGGAACACCCGAAGAAAACCGGATCTTACTGGAAGAACTAAGCAACTACACACAATCATGAAGAAAGTATTATTCATCGACCGCGACGGAACGCTGATCATCGAACCCAGTGACGAACAAATTGACAGCCTGGAGAAGCTGGAGTTTTATCCGGGAGTATTCCAGTATCTCTCCCGCATTGCCGCCGAGCTGGAATATGAGCTGGTGATGGTCACCAACCAGGACGGCCTCGGCACCGCCTCCTTCCCCGAAGAAACATTCTGGCCGGCACACAACAAGATCCTCCGGGCCTTCGAAAACGAGGGCGTCCGCTTCAGCGAAATACTGGTCGACCGCTCCTTTCCACACGAGAACCTGCCCACCCGCAAACCGGGCACGGCCCTGCTGACGCACTACCTGAAGGGCGGTTACGACCTGACGAACTCCTACGTCATTGGCGACAGGATGACGGACGTACAGCTGGCCCAAAACATGAATTGCAAATCCATCTTGCTGAGCAACGAGTCCCTCCCCGGAGCCACCCTTTGCACCCCCTCGTGGGGCGAGATCTACCGCTTCCTGCAAGCCCAACCCCGTACGGGCAAGGTGCACCGGAAGACCTCCGAGACCGACATCCGGGTGGAAGTCAACCTCGACGAGAGCGGCCAGAGCAGCATCTCCACCGGGCTGGGCTTCTTCGACCATATGCTGGATCAGATTGCCCGCCACGGCAACATCCGCATGACGGTGCAGGTGAAGGGCGACCTCCACATCGACGAGCATCACACCGTAGAAGATACCGGCATCGCGCTGGGAGAAGCATTTCTCCAGGCACTGGGGCAGAAGAAGGGGATCTCCCGCTACGGCTTTATGCTGCCCATGGACGACTGCCTTGCGCAGGCTGCCATCGACTTCGGCGGTCGCCCCTGGCTGGTGTGGGACGCCGTTTTTCAGCGCGAGTACGTGGGCGATGTACCCACGGAGATGTTTATGCACTTCTTCAAGTCGTTCAGCGACAGCGCAAAGTGCAACCTCAACATCAAGGCAGAGGGCGACAACGAGCACCACAAGATAGAGGCCATCTTCAAAGCCTTTGCCCGCGCCGTGAAAATGGCCGTAAAACGTGGGGAGACAGAAGGCATCCCCAGCACAAAAGGAGTGTTATAACACGAAAGGAGATTATACAATGATCGCCATCATCAAATACAATGCAGGGAATATTGCGTCGGTAGAAAATGCAGTGAAACGCCTCGGCTACAACTGCAGGGTGACGGACGACATCGACGAAATACTGGGTGCCGGCAAAGTGATCTTCCCCGGCGTAGGAGAAGCAAAGTCCGCAATGATCTACCTGAAGGAAAGAGGATTGGACACGGTGATTAAATCGCTGCTTCAGCCCACGCTGGGCATATGCCTGGGACTGCAGCTCATGTGCAGCCATTCCGAGGAGGGAGACACCCCCTGTCTGGGCATCTTCGATGCGCAGGTGAAAAAGTTCCCCCCCGGAGAGATCGTCCCCCACATGGGATGGAACAACCTGTCCGATCTTCAAGGCCCCCTTTTCGCCGGCTTTGGCAACGAAGACACGGTCTATTTCGTGCACAGCTATTATGCCGGAATCTGTCCGCAGACCATCGCCACGAGCAACTATCTTGTGTCGTTCAGCGCGGCCATGCAGAGAAAAAATTTCTATGCCACGCAGTTTCACCCCGAGAAGTCGGGCAGCGTGGGCGAACATATTTTACACAATTTTTTGAGATTATGAGAATTATCCCCGCCATCGACATCATCGACGGCAAGTGCGTGCGCCTGACGAAAGGCGACTACAGCACCCGGAAGACCTATCGCAACAATCCGCTGGATGCGGCAAAGGAGTTCGAAGACCACGGCATACGCTACCTCCACCTGGTGGACCTCGACGGTGCCAAATCGAAACACATCGTCAACCACCGCGTGTTGCACGACATCGCCACGAAGACATCGCTGAAGATCGACTTTGGCGGCGGCATCAAGTCGGACGAAGATGTGCGGATCGCCTTTGAAAACGGAGCCGGGCAGATCACCGGCGGAAGCATTGCCCAGCAGCAGCCCCCACTCTTTAAGCGGTGGCTCGCGGCCTACGGAGCAGACAAGATCATCCTCGGCGCAGACAGTCACCACAGAAAGATCGCCACCAACGGCTGGCAGCAACAGTCCGAAGAAGACGTGGTCGATTTCATTTCCGACTACGAGAAAGAGGGCGTACGCTATGTCATCTGCACCGACATCGCGAAGGACGGCATGCTGGAAGGCCCCTCCACCGACCTCTACAAGGAGATCCTTGCCAAAACGAACGTTCAGCTTATCGCCAGCGGGGGCATCACCTCCCTCCAAGACCTGCACTCCCTCCGTGAGTTGGGCTGCGAGGGCGCCATCATCGGCAAAGCCATTTACGAAGGAAAGATCCAACTATCCGAACTCCGGGAGTTTCTCTCTTAACCGATTACACACATAGAACGCTGAAAGATAATCACAAAAAAGCCAATACAATGCTGAAGAAAAGAATAATTCCCTGCCTCGACATCAAGGACGGGCGCACCGTAAAAGGAGTCAACTTCGTGGGACTTCGCGATGCGGGCGATGCGGTGGAGCTCGCCAAACGCTATGTGCAAGAGGGAGCCGACGAGCTGGTCTTTCTCGACATCACCGCCACGGTCGAGAACAGGAAGACACTCGCCGAGCTGGTCCGCCGGGTGGCAGAAGCCATCAACATCCCCTTTACGGTGGGTGGCGGCATCCGCACCCTGGAAGATGCACAGGCCATCATCCGGGCGGGGGCCGACAAGGTCAGCCTGAACACGTCCGCCGTAGAACATCCGGAGCTGATTACCGAAATAGCCGGACAGTTCGGCAGCCAGTGCGTGGTGCTCGCCATCGACACGAAGCTGGAGGAGAACGGCGAGTGGATGGTCTATGTACACGGCGGAAGAACAGCTACCCCACTCCGCACTGTCGACTGGGCCAAAGAAGGAGAACAGCGCGGAGCAGGCGAGATCCTGCTCACCTCGATGAACAACGACGGCACCAAAAGCGGATTTGCCCTCGACATCACACGCCGTGTGAGCGAAGCGGTACATATCCCGGTGATCGCCTCGGGGGGAGCAGGCACCCTGGAGCACTTTGCCCAAGTGTTCACCGAGACCAAAGCAAGTGCGGCCCTGGCAGCCAGCATCTTCCATTTCGGCGAGGTCCCCATCCCCACCCTGAAACAATATTTACAAGAACAACAGATTCCCGTACGGCTACTATCCGGGGAATGAACAGATACATTCACACACAAAAAAACAGACAAGTGGACATTGATTTTCAAAAAAACGAAGGACTGGTTCCGGTCGTTATTCAGCACGCCAGCACGCTGCAGGTATTGATGCTGGGCTATATGAACGAAGAAGCACTGGAAAAAACCAGGGCAGAAGGCAAGGTAACCTTCTACAGTCGCAGCAAGCAACGACTGTGGACCAAGGGAGAGACCTCGGGCAACTTCCTCACCGTCGAGGAGATACGGGTCGACTGCGACCACGATACGCTACTCATTAAAGTGCATCCGCAGGGGCCGACCTGCCACACCGGCAGCACCTCCTGCTTTCAGGAAGAGACCCCCAAAGGGTTCCTCTACGAACTGGAGAAAGTGATTGAACAACGCATCACCGAGAACCCCGAAGGCTCCTATACCGCCCGCCTGTTCAGTCGCGGCGTGAACAAAGTAGCCCAGAAGGTAGGCGAAGAAGCCGTGGAGCTGGTGATTGAGGCAAAGGACAACAACCTCGACCTGTTCCGGAACGAAGCCGCAGACCTGCTCTATCATTATCTTATTTTACTGAAGACGAAGGACTTGAAGCTTCAGGATATTGAAGCGGTGTTAAAGGATAGGCACAAATGATCCATACCTTCCGGCCGTCGGCCAGGGTAGTGGCAAAAAGATAACAGTCGCCCCCCTCTTTGAGGCCGCTCCTCTTGCGGATTTCGGCGACAGACATCGGAAAATTGCGGACAGCGATGTTCGCTTTTTTCGTTTCCGACAGAAAGACACGCAGGTTCTTTTTGTTCGGCACAAAACAGGAATCCACCTCAAACGTACGTCCCGGGAAATCAGCCACCCGGCTGTCCGAGGTGTACAGGTGACTATGCCGATGCAGCTTCTTCACCCCATACCGGTTCGCCACCGCGTTGAAGGCACCCGCTTTCAGCACCGAGGCGTTGGGCTCGTAAAGGAACCTCCCGGGTTCGGGAGCCAGCACCGCCTCCTGCGCCTCCTCAGCCGGGGTAAAACCAAAGGCCACCCTCTCCCCTCCTCGAAGCAGGTTCACCGTCTGGCAGATGCACTCACCCCCCTCCTTCGATAAGACAAAAAGCAACTCCTTGCATTCGTTCTCCACGGAGACGACATGTACCTCACGCACATCGCCCAGTGTTTTCAGGGCCAGGGAGATATCCAGCATCGGCGAGTACTTGATCATGATCCGGTCCGCCTTCTCCAGGAGTCCCTCTTTCAGTCGCGTGAGGTCCGGTGTACAATCCCCGATCCGGAAAACTTTCCTGCCCCCTTCCTCTCTGCGTGCCGGGTCCAGGTACACCAGATCCGCCCTCTCCATGTGCGAAACATACTCCTCGCTTTTCCCCTGTATCACCGTCGCATTCTTCAGCTCCAGCAGTCCGAAGTTATGAGCGGCCAGGGCACAAAGTTCCTCGTTCTGCTCCAGGTAGACCGCCCGGCCGAAGCGAGGCGCCAGAAAAGAAAAATCGACCCCCATGCCACCGGTTAGATCCACAAGACGCGCTTTCCCTTCCGGTGCCAGCGATGCCTTGTAGCGTGCCGTCATCTCAGAAGAAGCCTGTTCGAGCGAGAGATGTACCGGGTAAAGAATCTCATCGATTCCGTACCAGGAAGGTATTTTTTGCTTTGCCGTTTGTCGCCCCGCAATTTGCGCCAGCAGAAACGGCATATCCTCCCCCGAATAACGGAGTGCCAGCTCCCGCACATCTTCGTGTTCGTGTGCCAGGATGAACGCTTGTTGGGTTGAGGATGTCTCCATAAGAAAAAAACAACCTACTTATAGACAAGCAGGTTGTTCTCCACTAAAAAATATATTTTATGGCTCAAGTTTCCTTTCACCGTACGGGCCACTGCGTATTACGCTTCGGCCTGTGCTACCGGCTGTACCGATACGAAAGAGCGGTTGTCCCTTCTCTTACGAAATACCACTACACCATCGACCAGAGCGAAGAGTGTATGGTCTTTGCCCATGCCCACATTTTCTCCGGGATGATGTACGGTTCCGCGCTGACGCACGAGAATGTTACCAGCTTTTGTAGCCTCACCACCGAATATCTTCACGCCCAATCGTTTACTTTCCGACTCACGGCCGTTCTTCGAACTACCAACACCTTTTTTATGTGCCATTTTCTTCTGATTTTAACTGATTAAGCAATAATTTCTTTTACTCTCACTTCCGAAAACTGTTGACGGTGACCGTTCAGTCTTCTGTAGCCTTTTCTTCTTTTCTTTTTGAAGATGAGAACCTTGTCCCCTTTCACGTGCGAAAGAACTTCGACTACTACTTTGGCTCCTTCCACCACGGGGGCACCTACGGTAACCGCGCCGTCGTTATCCACGAGCATCACTTTTTCAAACTCCACCTCTGCGCCCTGATCGGCGTTGATCCGGTGAACAAATAATTTCTGGTCCTGCTCAACTTTAAACTGCTGGCCCTGAATGTCTACAATGACGTACATATTTGTAATAACTTAACGTTACGTGCCTGAGGCGAGCCGCAAACCACGACTTCTTGTTCAGCCTATTGGCAAAATGAGGTGCAAAAGTACGCAATTATTTCATTATTTACAAATCATTCGCTCGTTTTTTCCAGTTTTCTGTAAGCATTTCCGATGTGTTCAACGATGTCACCCGCAATAAAGCTGCGGGGATGTATTGTTTCCCGGGTCAGGTCAGCCGTCATCCCGTGCAGGTAAACGCCCACCCTGGCGGCATCCAGTGGCCGGTACCCCTGCGCCAGGAGGCTGGTAATCATTCCGGTCAGCACGTCTCCGCTGCCGGCAGTAGCCAGTGCCGGGGTGCCGGTGCTGTTCACATGAACACTCTCCCCATCAATGATCAGCGAGTACGCCCCTTTGATCACCACAACCAGGTCGTTTTCCTTTGCAAAAAGCTTTGTTCTCACAATCTTGTCGTAGTCGTCGCTCCACTCTCCAATCAGCCGCGACAGCTCCCTCGGATGCGGCGTCAGGATGGTTTTGGCCGGCAGCAGCGAGATCCACTCCTTGTGCTGCGCCAGCATATTCAGTCCGTCGGCATCGATCACCAGCGGGGTACGGTTATTTTGGAGAAACCCATGCAGCGCCTCCTGCGTCTCCGGGTGCTGCCCCATCCCGATGCCGATGCCGATTGCATCCGGCTGCAAGGCAACCTTTATGTTGCCGATATGCTCCGTCTGCTCATCCTCCACCGCCATCGCCTCCGGGAGAGCCGTTTGGACGACCGGCATTCCGCATTTTGGCAGGTAGGCCGTAACCAGTCCGCAGCCCGTTTTCAATGCCGCCCGCGATGCCAGGCATACCGATCCCGTCTTGCCCAGGCTACCCCCCACAATCAGGGCATGCCCCTCCGTTCCTTTGTGGGCAAATTTGGCCAGCGGCTTCAGCAAGGAAGCGATCTCCCCCATCTCCGCCAAGTAGACATCGCTTTTTGCCTCGGCAATCGCCTTCCTGTTCAGGCCGATATCCACGATCCGCACGTCGCCGGTGAAGTCCTTGTTCTCCGGCAGGTAGAGAGCCAGTTTGGGAATCTGAAACGTGATCGTCTCCGAAGCCCGCACGGCAAAAGAAGTCCTCCGTTCCAGGAAGAGACCGCTCGGCACGTCGATGCTGATCACCGGGTTCCTGCTCCCGTTGATTCTCCCGATCACCAGCGCTGCAATGCCGGTCACTTCCCGGGAAAGCCCCGTTCCGAAGATCCCGTCGATCACCACATCGTGCCTGTCCGGGTCCGGAATATCCTTCTCCTCCCGTATCCGGCTGTAGGCGATGTTTTCCGCCTTCACCCGCCGCAGGTTGTGGGCACAATCCTCCGAGTAATGGTCGCTGTACTCCACCACGCAAACCTTCACGCTGTAGCCCGACTTGCTCAGCATGCGAGCCACAGCCAGTCCGTCGCCGCCGTTGTTCCCCACCCCCGAAAAGATGAGCACAGAGATCCCCCTGTCCGGGAATCTCTTCGTGAATCGGTTGTAGAAGGCAGTCGCCGCCCGCTTCATCAGCTCAAGCGACGGAATTCCCTCCCTTTTAATCGTTTCGGCATCTATTCTCCTGATCTGCTCCGAAGTAAGAATCTTCATCTGGTTTTGTCTTTTTTTATCTTTATCGCGCGAAGTTACATAATTTTATCACGACAACCATCCATTAAAAAGCAATAAATCAACTTATCCCCGCATTATTATTCCAAATGTCTTCCTGCATTACTCCGTACTTTATCACTTATTTCCCCGAACACACTTTAATATTATTTAACGTTGATTCAGAAAAAGAAATACGAAAAAAGAAAAAGATATGAAAATAATACCTAAACTTGCATCCTGTAATTCTATTCAACACAATACACTGATAATTTATCTGATA
>ENA-UOOR01000233-UOOR01000233.1-fermentation-metagenome-genome-assembly--contig:-NODE-233-length-84819-cov-181.514747_pt1 | contig 84819 bp, 53 predicted proteins | sample MGYA00245780_ERZ724029 | MGnify/ENA primary metagenome ERZ724029 (study PRJEB28704, sample SAMN03018315) | fermentation metagenome | biome: anthropogenic terrestrial biome; feature: soil...
AGGTTAGATGTTGGAAATTAGAACCCTGAATAACATCCCCATTTCTCCTTATCTCCTTATCTCTTTATCTCTTTATCTCCTTGTCTCCCCGTCCCCTTTTAGTGATCAGTGATCTGTAATCTGTGATCTGTTGAAGCGTTGAGTTGTTGAGGCGTTGGTCTCCCCGTCTCCTTGTCCCCTTATCTCTTTATCTCCTTTATCTCCTTTTCTCCCTGTCCCCTTGTCCCTTTTGGTCTTTGGTCTTTGGAAGTTAGAAGTTGGAGGTTAGAGGTTGGAAATTAGAACCCTGAATAACATCCCCATATCTCCTTATCTCCTTATCTCTTTATCTCTTTATCTCCTTGTCTCCCCGTCCCCTTGTCCCTTTTGGTCTCTGGTCTTTGGTCTTTGGTCTTTGGAAGTTAGAAGTTGGAGGTTAGAGGTTGGAAATTAGAACCCTGAATAACATCCCCACGTCCCCTTATCTCTTTATCTCCTTTATCTCCTTTCCTCCCTGTCCCCTTGTCTCCCCTTCCCCATTTCTCCTCGTCCCATTCCTACGTCCCTCGTCTCTAATGAGTTACTTCCTTTCCCATTTTATACTCGGAGACTTTCACGCATTTTCGGTTTTCATAAAATTTCCACTTACCATGCCAGCAATATCGGACCTGCTCCGGAGTGACAATCATCAGAGCATGGCCTTTCTTTTCCATACTTCCATCTTCATTATAATATTTTACGCGCACCCTGCCATCTTTGCGAGTGTAGAACTTTACACGTACTTTACCGTCTATAAAAAAATAACGACTTCTGCCCCGCTCCTGATCATTCTTAAAACGGGTAATACTCAATGGAATTTTAGAGGCTTCATCCCACCATACAATCCATTTCCCCTGCTTCAACCCTTTAGAATCATACTGGTTTGTTTTGCAATTAAAAGGCCAGCAGGCATAGGTTAATATGGGGATCAGAGAGAAAACAAGCAAAAACAATATGTTCTTATTCTTTTTCATCTTTTTTAAGAGAGAATTTTACCGGCATGTTAAACTGTACCCGCACAGGTTTGCCTTTATGCTTCCCGGGTTTCCAGGCAGGCATGTTGTTGATGGCATTCAGCGTAATTTCATCCAGGGCATTGCCTAATCCACGCAAAACCTTTGCACTGGGAAACCTTTCCATCCTTTTCGACGATGAAATTGACATAAACCGAACCTTCCACCTTTGCTTTTCTTGCTTCATCAGTATATGAAACAGCTTTTTCCATGTATTTCCTTAATGCTTCCTGCCCACCCCTGAACTCAGCAATCTTCTCAACAACAGTATAAGCTAGGTCTTCATCACCTTGTGTAGATGGGGTAACCTTTTTCTGAAGCCGGTCCTGCTTCTTCTGGTTTTGCCTTCTCTCCAATAACAAATTTCACCGGCATGTTAAACCGGGCCCTCACCGGTTTATCATCCTTCATGCCCGGTTTCCAGGTGGGCATATTATTTATAATTCTTATGACTTCTTCATCACAGCCATTACCAATGCCGCGTAATATTTTCGCATTGCTTATGCTTCCATCTTTTTCAACCACAAAACTGATGTAAACTGTACCTTCAGTTTTTTGTATGCGCGCTGCTTCGGGATAGGTAATGTTCTGTGCAAGGTAAACGAAGCGTGCGTTATCACCACCCGGAAATTCCGGCATTTCATCAACAATATTATAAATGGTATCAGATGGGTTTTGCGGGTAGGCGACAACAGCAGTGGATTGATATCCTGCACTGTAATCCGATATGCCGGCCGCATTATTCAGCGGGTTACCTGCCGGTTGAATCATTGCGGTAAACAGGATAATTGCTAAAATAACTGCCAGTCCTGAAATTACAGGAACGATTTTTAGAGGATTGGGTTTGGTGTGCTTTATCATGATTAAACGTTTTTAAAGTGAGAATAATAGCATGTTTCAATTCTATTTTTCATTCAAAAAGAGATTAATCTTAACCGGAACTACTTTCCCATCTTTACTTCCCGGCTTCCAGACAGGCATTTCATTTAAGGCTGCTTTATATTTATCCTGGCTTTTACCGTGTTCCAGAGCAATTGCACCTGCAGTAATACTACCATCTGGCTCAACTATGAGGCTGAGAAAGATTTCATTAACTTTTTTATCCGTTTCCGGCGAAGCAAACCTTAAACCAGGGTTCCCTGTTTTCTCTCTGAGGTAGCCTAACAGTGCTTCATTTCCTCCAGGAAACAACGGAGCTACATCCACTTTATAATAAACTTTTCTACCCTGATATATTACAGATTCAGGAAGATTATCCAGGTTACCGGACTTACCTTCCGACAAGGAAAATTTTACCGGCAAATTAAACTGCAACCGCACCGGTTTCTCATTTTTCATCCCGGGTATCCAGGCAGGCATATTATTGACGGCGTTCAGGGCAATTTCATCCAGACCATAACCTATACCACGTAATACTTTTGCATTGGAAACCGTCCCGTCCTTTTCTATGATGAAATTAACATACACTGTCCCCTCCACCTTTGCTTTTTTTGCTTCCTCTGAATAGGAAATAGCATTTCCCATATAATTCCATAATGCTTCCTGTCCACCCGGGAACTCTGGAAGCTTCTCGACAACAGTATATACCTGATCTTCGCCCGGTTGCGGCAATTGAGTATCTGCCTTTGTTCCCGAAGCCGACCCGGTTTCATCTGTTTCATCACTGCTTCCAAGCGTAAACTTTATTGGCATATTAAATTGTGTCCGAACCGGCTTATCATCCTTCATTCCTGGTTTCCACGATGGCATATTGTTAATGATTCTCAATACTTCTTCATCACACCCATTGCCAATGCCGCGCAATATTTTCGCATTGCTAATGCTTCCATCCTTTTCTACTACAAAACTGACATAAACGGTACCCTGGGTTTTTTGTATGCGTGCTTCTTCGGGATAAGAGATATTTTTCATGAGATAAGCCATGCGTTCTTCATCCCCACCCGGAAATTCAGGCATTTTGTCGACAACATTAAAAACGGTATCTCCGGGCTTTTGATGGAAATCAACAGCACCAATAGATTGATTTCCTGTGCTATGTTCAGGCATGTTGGCTACATTGTCCGAAAGGTTGCCTGCAGGTTGAATCATCGCAGTGAACAGAATAACTACCAGGATAACGGCAAGTCCTGAAACTGCCGGGATGATTTTGAGGCGGTTGGGTTTGGTGTGATTTAACATGATTAAACGTTTTTTAAGGTGATAACTAAATGGATTGGTCATTTGAGGATGCCCAATGGACATGGTGGCAAAAGTGAAAATAAGCTGACGGTATTCTGCTTTGTTTTCGGTGCCGAAGGAGCAGGCATCAGCCTGATATTCATGCACTTCTGAAAGTAATTTGGAGGTGATAAAAGCAAAAGGACTAAACCAGCATATCGATTTAAACAATCCGGTCAACAGGCGATCGTAACTGTGCCCAAATCTTACATGGGTAAATTCATGCATCAGCAAAGCATCTCGCATGGGATGATTGAAGCTGAAAAGTGACATAAAAACCCAGTTGAAAAACGAAAACGGGCTTTCGTTTGTGTTGTTCACAAACACCCGACCGTAAGGAGTGTCAAAAGGTCTTGATTTCTTCTTTTTCCTGAAAATAGCAAGCATAGAAACCCCCAGCCCAATAAGGAATATTGTGGCAACCCCAAAATAGCCATATTTCAGGGCCAGGGCTAAATAATCAGGTGCCGGTTTGTAGGTTGCTGAGATGGACGTTGCCGACATTTCTGGCAGTTGAATGGTATAAACCGGCATAGTATCACCTGCTGATTGTCCAAATGGAACTGGTAAAAGAGCCAGAAAGAATGGTAAAACGATGGCTGCCAGCAACGACCGTCGCATCAGCTCTATTTTTCGGCTGGGCTGGATAACCAGATAATAAAATCCAAGCATCACTGCATTGAGCAGCGCAACTTTTGCAAGATAAATGATGGCTTCATTCATGGCTTTTTTGTTTTGGCTTCTATCTGCTGTTCCAGCATTTTTTTGATTTCTTCCAATTCCTTAACCGGTAAATTTTCTTCATGCGTGAAGAACGATACCATCTGCTTGTGCGAGTTGCTGAAATATCCTTTCATCAATTGCTTCAGGCTGAACCGGGTATATTCACGCTTGCTGATAAGTGGATAGTATCGATGAGATTTACCAATAACCTCATGATTGACCACTTTCTTTTTTTCTAAAATTCTGATAATGGTAGAAACCGTATTATAAGCGGGCCTGGGTTCAGGAAAATATTCCAGAATATCATGTACATGCCCCTTTCCTATGCGCCAGAGAATTTGCATAATCTGTTCTTCTGCCCTGGTGAGTTCTTTCATAACATTTACTGATTAACTAATGGATTAGTTTTAACGAAGTACAAAGATACAACTAATGTGTTAGTTTGTCAAGTGAAATTTCAAAAATCTTTCAACACTGATAAGATTCAATCAAAAAACAATTCATGGTTTGTCGATGACATCAAATTTTTTCATGTTTAGCTTTTGCTGGATTGTGAACAATGAACTATTTGATTAATTTAGCCAAAACAATATCCAAATTGTGGCCCGACTCAACGATTTTACCCGCTTTGCCAATGCTTTGCTTCCGCATGAGGTGACTTACCTGCTGAGCATCAATCAGTTTAAAGATGCGGAGAATCTTGCAATTCTAAAATTAATTCACCATAACACCCACCATCCTGAACAAAAATTTCCATATAAACTCTCAATTGATAAACGCAAATATTCGAACCTGAAAAAATGGATACTCGAACGACTTGAAGCAATAGATGTAGATGTTTTTTACGCCTGGCTGCTAGGCATAGACCATAAAATCATGACCGATGCGATATTGCCCCGCGAAGAGGATGCGCTCATTAAGCTGATCAGAAATTTCGACAAGCCGGGATATTACTTTATCCGTTTATACGAGATCATCCGAAATTACCGCTTTTATCTGCTGATAAGATTCCGGCATCAGCACAATCAGGTGGTTGATCAATTTTTAAATGACCACCTGAAGTTGTATAATCGCTGCATGGAAGTTAACCGCAAACTGCATGAAGCCACCATCGATATCGTTAATCAGTACACGCGCAACAATACCGGATCACGAAAGTGGGAACGCTGGATGCGCAGTGTATTTTACGATAATGATCTTGATGGACTGAACCGCTACCTGGCCATTGTCCGTCTTACCCTTATCCACTTCAATTATAAGGAATATGACAAATTAAATAGTCTTTACAATGACCTTGACGTGATGATGGCCAAAGGTGAATTTTATTCACGCAGGATATTGATTAATTATTATGCCAACCGGGTAATGCTGCATTCCAAACAAAATGAACACGACAAAGCCGTTGAATATGGATATCTTTCGCTCCGTCAGCATTCAGGTGATTATCTCCATTATGTGAACAATCTGTGTGCGGTGTTGCTCAGGCAGAAACGCATTACCCATGCCTTGAAATTAATGCAGGAATCTTTTCCTGAACTTAAGCAAACCCGCAGTCATCATAACCGCGTGGGATTTGCTGCCTTTTACATCCGGGCACTAAATATGAACAACCGGGCCGGCGAAGCCGCTGACTATGCAGAAACTTTTCTGAATGCCTACAAGGACCAAATATTTGAATATCGCTGGCACACTTTTTTTGCCTCTTATTTGCAGTCTTTGTTTGCTTTGCAGAAATATGCAAAAGTATTGCAATTGATGCGCCGCTACCACCTGTTTGAGCGGGAGCAGCAATACCAGTTAAGGGCGGTATATGTACCCACCATAGCCTGGTATCTGGCCGTTGCTGCCTATATTGAATGTGAAATTAACCTTGAAAAGACACTATCTCTGATACAGGAATCTGGCAGACCATTGCTTACCGACCCCCATAAATGCATACTGATGCGGGAACAGGCGAAAGAATTAAACAACCATTTACCCGAAATCTTTGCTCCTGATGGAACCATCAGCGGATTAGATTGTGAAACAGATGATGACTTTGTCTGAATCTTCAATTAACGGAAAAGCAGTTGGCATGTAAATTGGTATATTTGCAAATTAAAATTAAATACACAGATATTATGAGATCATTTCTGCTAACAACTACCATCCTTGTATCCATGGCTTTTGCTCAGGCCCAAACTGTTAAGCCTGCCGTTGAACAGGCGAAACCGGACCCATCCGCTGCGGCTACTGATTTAAGTGGATACTGGATTACTGCCAACAAAGCAAACATTATTCACTTTAGCAAAACCGGCGATACCTACGCCGGCAAGATTGTCTGGATGAGACATTCAAAAGATAAGAGTGGCAAGCCATTGATGGATGTTAAAAATCCTGACAAAACAAAACACAGCAGTCCGGTTCTTGGCTCACAAATGCTTAGTAACCTGAAATACAATCCCAGAAGCGGTTATTATGAAGGTGGAACAGCCTATCAGTATAATCTTGGTCGCACATTAAATGTTAAAGTAAAATTACTCAACAATGGCCGCACTTTGGAAGTGGTGGCCATGAACGGACCTTTACTCAGTCGGACCGCTTACTGGACACGCACCAACGGCGTACCCTCTTCCCTTAAATAACATAATGGCTTTTAGGTTTTGACTTGCAAAGCACCCAATAACAGCGTACACCCAAATGAATAAAAAAAGCCCCTTCGCAGGGGCTTTTTTTGGCGAAAACCATTTAAAGAATTAATGGTCGGGGGGATCGCTTATTTTTATCAGAATGGACAACATTGCAACTCTTCCATGGAGCGCCGGTTACGGGTAGAGAATCCAAAACCACTATTGCGACTTCTATTGAACAGGTTGAAGTCGTCGAGTTCGATAATTATGGATACTTCATGTGAGCATCCGGTCACAGTTCTGATCTCAGTAAGGACAAAATCATAGGAATAGTTAATTTTCATGCGGGTTTGTGGAGAAAGCTGTGCATTAAGACCCAGCATAAAAATCAAATCGTTCGACTTGGTTAACTCTGTGGTACGATTGCGAAACCATACCCCGGTGTAAATTGAAGATTTCAGTATATTTACCCCAACGGCATAAGTTTTAAAATCGGCTTGCGATTCATAAATAAATCCAGGGTTAAACTTGAAGGTATTTTTACTTGAGGCAGCCTGCCGCTGAAAATAAAGCTTTTCCTGTCCGCCACCATCCAACTCCAGTACCAGATCGCCGGTAATAACCAGTTTGCGTGGTAAAGGAGAGCTGAGACCTAAGAATGATTCATCTGGGCGAAACAAGTGGTGCACCGCCAATCCAAAAGTACCCTGAATGGCACTGAAGGCATTGCTGCTTTCGGTAAAACGGAACATACCACCGACAGAGAAGTCCGGATAGAATACGCCATCGGTTTCAGGTGATTGAAAACTGGATTCATAGATGTTTCCATACACGGGGCTGAGCTGATCAGTAAATACCAAATTGTCCCAGTTAAGCCTCTTTTGCACAAAAGAGGTGGTAATGCCAATCTGGCTTATCATATTTTCCTGCAAAGGAATACGCACCGAGGTGGACAATCCCACAGAGGAAGTTTTCATGTAGCCGGTACCTGAATTATCACTCATAACTATCAGCCCCATTCCTCCCGACCCGGGGATACTGCGTTCTGCAAAGTCCATAGCAAACGTATAGCTTCGCAGATCGGCCGGCAAATTAGGCCATTGCTCCCGCACGCTGAAATTGGCACGCAACCCGGGGTTAAGACCCACCGCAGCGGGATTGTAATAAATGGAATTGTTGTAAAACTGAGTGAAAAGTGGATCCTGCCCTTTTACGGCCATTACCGTAACCATCATTATGGTGACCAGCAGATATAAACGTGTCTTTTTCATGACTGTAATGTTTTCGTGTTGTTCGTTTATTTAAAACTTGATTACCTGATGAGTGTTACTGTACCGAAAGGCTTCTGGGGCATATTGGTAGATTTACCAACATCAGAACCTTTCCAGATGGTTCCATCTTTAAACACTGCTTTGGCTTTCCACATATAGGTATCCTGTGGCAACATATTTCCGTTGAAACTTCCATCCCATCCTTCTGCGGGTGAACCTTTTTCATCCAGTTCAATAGAAGTCCAGAGCAGGTTACCCCAGGTATCATAAACTTCCATAGTGTACGACTGAAGGTTGATACCAACGGGTTTAAACAACCTTACTCCGGCATTTGGATTGTTCGGGGAGAAAGCATTGGGGACCCATAAGCCTTTAAACATCAGCCTGTAATCCATGGTCAGGGTATCGGGACAACCATATTCGTTGAATGATACCAGACTGATTTCATACGTCCCATCTGCCGGGAAGTTAACCACAGGATCCACATCAAACGACTGAAGCCCGGTTCCGAAGTCCCATTCATATGCAGTGGCACCTATTGAACCATTGGTCAACAGCAGGCGTCCCTGGGTCTGTTCGTAGTTGTCAGTGATGCTGAAAGCGCTTATAGGCTTGGGATTCACTGTCAGTTGGCGGAAAGCCGTATCGCGACAGGCATTGGTATCTACCACTATCAATTGGACGTTGTGGTTGCCCGTACGGGTAAAAGTGAAGTGCGGATTTTGTACTCCAGCCAGACCGAGGGTAGCTGTCGAATCACTAAACTTCCACCACCATTGGTTAATGGAGGCATCGGCGCTGTCGCTGATATCGGTAAAGTGGGTATAATTATTCTCACAAGCCAGGCTGTAATCGAAGTCAGCCGATGGCAAGTGATGAACTTTAATTGATTGGTTTACCGTATCTGCACATCCATACTCATTGGTCACCGTTAACAGCACATCGTAGGTACCTGCACGTGAGTAGCGGTAAGCCGGATGACGGATTGAGGTCGTGTCGAGTACAGAGTTCAGATCACCAAAATCCCAGCTCCAGCGGTCTATCTTTGATTCTGCCCAGGTAGACCGATCGGTAAAGATGGTAGTATTATTCAAACACACATCCGGAGCAAAGAAATCAGCTACTGGAGAAGCAATAACTTTAACAGTTTGTGTTGCAGTATCACTTACCGATACTCCGCTTACAGAAGTGGTAACAATTAATTGCACCTGGTAAATACCGCTTTCGCGGAAGGCATGGGTAACAGCAGGACGTGGCTGAAGGTAAACCAGCGAGTCTCCATCACCAAAGTTCCATTCCCAACGATTAATCGGATTTCCACATTGCGAATAATCTTCGAAGGTAAGTTCGTGAAGCTGACAACTGATGGTATCCAGTTGGGCAAAAGCTGCCGAGATACATGGCATGCGTTCCACACTCATGGTATAGGTGGCTTCACACCCAATGGCAGTCAGGGTAGTGAGACTTACTTCAAATACACCTGCTGTAGCATAATAATGCGCAGTATCACCAGGTGCTGAATAGAGGGTGTCAGTATTGCCATCACCATAATTCCATATCCAGGTAGTGATGGTTCCACCGTTTCCACTGGAAAGATCGGTAAAGTAAATGGTACTGTCGCATGCCCCGGCCACATATGTGAAGGCAGGCAAAGGCAGCTTTTTAACTTCTACCCTTTGATATACGTTGGTTACACAGTTATTAACGTCGGTAGCTATCAGCGAAACCAGATAAGCACCCGGTGAGGCAAAATAATGTTTAGGATTGCGCTCAAGGGAGGTATTGTGGATTCCTGAGGCTTCATCATTGAAGTTCCATTTGAAGAATACCAGTGAGTCGCCAAAAGGCGCAATCAGTTTTGGATTAAACAGGGTGGTATCGCCCAGACAGGTGGCTGAATACTCAATTTCAACCTGAAGCCCTGCCGGTATGCATACCTGCTGAATCAGGGTGTCGGTGCAACCCCGCATATCAGTTACTACCAACTGCACATTGTAGCAGCTATCGGTATGGTAAAAAATATGATATGGATTTTGGAGGTGCGAAGTATAACCCGGTTCAAATGTCCATTCCCAATCCACGATTGCACCCATATAACTGGTTGAAGCATCCTGGAAAGAAACCGAACCATTGTCGCAGGCACTGGCCACATAACTGAATGCTGCGGCTGGTGCAGGGAATACCTGAACCGGTAGCGAAATGGTTGACGGACATCCATTTATGGTTGTAACAGTCAGTGAAACTGTATACAACCCTTGTACTGAATAACTATACTCAGGATGCTGAAGTGCTGAGGTATCAGAACCTGGAGCAGCATGGCTATCGCCAAAATTCCACGACCACGATACAATCTGTTCGCCGGTTACCGTATAAGAGAGGTCGGTAAACTGTGTGGAATTACCCAGGCATGCACTTTGGAAGCTAAATACGGCTACCGGCAGTGCGCCTATGGTAACCGGCTGGGTAACCGTGCTGCTGCATCCACTAAGATTTACTACAGTAAGACTTACATTAAAGGTTCCTGCCACGTTATAAATGTGAGTAGGACTCTGTAAGTTGGAAGTATTGCTGCCATCGCCAAAATTCCATTGGAAGGAAGCGATGTTGGTAAGATCCATTATGCTTGCATCAGGTTCAAATGTAACGGCACTTCCCACACAGGCTGCAGAGGTAACCAAAAAGGCCACGACAGGTGGTGGAGTCACCACTACACTATGCTGAACCGTATCCTGACATCCACTGGCACTTGTGGTAGTGAGTAATACATTGTAAGCACCTGCCCAGTTGAAGATATGAGTTGGATTTTGCAGATTGGAAGTGTTTGCTACTCCGGATGCGGGATCATCAAAATTCCACAACCATTGAACTATGGCTGCACCACCGTTGGCTGAGCTCATATCAGTAAAGCTTATTGGTGAGCCCATACAACCATCCTCAAAGGTAAATTCGGCTAAAGGCCCTGCTGTAATAACTACGTTCAGGCTACTGCTGGCATCACATCCGGCCAGATTGGTGATGGTGAGCTGCACAGTATAAACTCCCGCACTGGCATAGGTATGGCTTACATTGGGATTACCCGGAGCATTCACCAATTGTGTATTCCCATCTCCGAAATCCCACAGCCAGGAAGTAATTACACTTCCATTGGCTACGGAGAGATCAGTGAACTGCACATCTGAACCTGAGCAGGCAGGAGCTGTAAAGCTAAACAGGGCGGTTGGTCCGGGAACTACACTAATGGCATGGGAAACCCAGGCAGTACATCCTGCTGTATCGGTAATGGTAAGGTTAACCACATAAATACCAGAGTTGGTATAAATATGTTCCGGATCGGCAAGCGTGGAGGTTCCACCATCGCCAAATTCCCACATCCACGAGAGTGTAGTTGCCATATTCACGAAAGTGGAACTGGTAAACTGCACTGTATCGTTTGCGCAACCACTGGTTGAGACAAAATCAACAACCGGAGCCGGATTTATGGTGATTACCTGAGTGGTGGTATCTGAACAACTGTTCGATGTGCCCACAATCAGACTTACGGTATAAGTTCCCGGTTGAGCATAAGTATGAGATGGGTTTTTAATGTTTGCGTGATTATTAACGCCTGATGTCGGGTCACCAAAGTCCCATGCCCAGCTAACAATCTGTCCGCCACCATTGGCTTGCGACAGATCAGTGAAGTTCACTGCATCGCCCAGACAAGCCTGGGTATGGGTGAAATTGGCAACCGGATTAGGAATAACCTCAACCTGAATGGTTATGGTATTTTCACAACCATCAGAAGTCTGAATATTCAGGGTAACATTATAGAATCCAGCATTGGCGTATGTATGCCTTACATTGGGATCATTGGGGAAAGTAACGGTAGTGGAGGTACCATCACCAAATATCCATTCCCACTCGGTAATGTATCCCGATTCTGCATAAGAGAGATCATTGAAGAAAGTTTCCGTCTGGAAGCAGTTTGGCACGCTGTAGCTAAAGAAGGCTACCGGCAGGGGAGCCACGCTCACCAGATGGTCAATGGTATTGGTGCATCCGGCAGTGTCCCAAATGGTGAGGGTAACAATGTAATCACCGGCAGCAGCATACTGATGCTCAGGATCCTGCAGGTTAGATATACCTCCATCTCCAAATTCCCACGCAAAGGTGGCCACTGCACCCAGGTTCATCACTGTTTCATCAGCAAAGAAATTGGTGAGTGTCCCGGCACAGGCCGATTGCCAGGTAAAATCAACATTTGGCGCTCCACCAACATTCACTTCCTTGGTGATGGATCCACTACAGTTGTTGAAATTAGTGATGGTTAAGGTAACATTATAAATACCAGGAGCACTAAAGATGTGCTGAGGATCTTCCAGATCAGAGTTGTTGAAGATTCCTGAAGCAGGATCATCAAAATCCCATGACCAGCTCACCACATTACCAGCCCCATTGGGGAAGGAAGCATCCTGGAAATTAACCAGTAAATCTTCACAAAGCGTAGTGTAATAGAAGTTTGCTACAGGGTTTGGTGTTACAGTTACTTCATCATAGAAAGAATTTTCGCAACCGTAAGAATTCAATACGTGCAGGGTTACCCCAAATATCCCTGAATTGGCATAGGTATGTTCAACGTTGGGATCATTAGGGAAGTAAATGGTATCAGCAGGTGAACCGTCACCATAGGTCCATACCCAACGTGTAATGTATCCGTTTTCTGTTGATGACAGATCATGGAACTGGGTGGGGCTGCCTTCACAATTCGGCACATCCAGGCTAAAGAATGCAATCGGGGAACTGTTAATCAGCACAGTGTGGATTACCACAGTGGTATATCCGGCTGTATCCGTTGCTGTTAAAGTAACCTGATAGGTACCTGTGGCCGGGAAAGTATGGGCCGGATTCTTAACATTTGCATAAAATCCATCGCCGAAATTCCAGTGCCACACGGCAATTGAATTCACATTGGTGAGCGTAGTATCCACAGTAAACTGGGTGGGCTGGCCTTCACAAACAGGGTTCCAGGTAAAATCAAGGTCAGGATTCTGATTGATGAAGATTACCATCTCATCACTAAAGCTACCACAACCCGAAGCACTTTCAGCAGTCAATATTAAAGTAACCGAACCATTGGAAACATCTCCGGCACTCGGCTGATAAGTTGGTGTAAGTGTCGTGCCATTGGTAAAGGTACCGGTTCCGGTGCTTGACCAGTTAAAGCTTACAGCATTGTTAACTACTGCACCCGAAACAGTGTGGTTGCACGAATTACAAATGGTCACATCCGGGCCGGCATTTACCAGCGGCGACTGTATAATGGTCAGCGACTGGCTGTCACTGTCATCGGCACACGGCGGATTTGAGGCCACCAATGTCAGCGTAACACTCCCGGCTGCAATGTCGGCAGAACTTGGAATATAGTTAGCGGTCAGACTTGAACCGTTAATAAATGTACCTGTTCCCGAGCTTGTCCATATCACAGAGGCATAGTTATAAGCCATGGCATCGGCAATGATGTATTCCTCACCCTGGCATATCAGCCCATCGGTACCTGCATCAGCAACAGGGCTGTGGCGCAGAGTCAGGGTCATATCATCCGAAGCTGAACCTGTGCATGGGGCTGTGGAAGTTCCCGAAAGGGTAAGCACTACACTGCCTGCAGCAATATCAGCCGGGCTGGGTGAATAAACCGGATCAAGAATACCAGCATTACTGAAGGTTCCCGAACCGGAGGTTGTCCAGGTAAGTGTATTGAAACCGCTGGCAGAAGCTCCGGTCACATTGAAGTTGCTTCCTTCGCATATGGCGGCATCGGCACCGGCATTCACCGTTACTTCGTCCAGAATATTCAGTTGCATGTAGTCAGTAACTATCGGACAGTTGCCGTTGGTTGCAGTCAGGGTAAGGATTACCGAACCGGCAGCAATGTCAGCAGCGCTGGGATGGTAGGTCGGGTTAAGGGTATTGGCATTCAGCCAGGTTCCCGATCCTGATGAGCTCCATTGCAGCATAGAATAGTTCAACGCAGTCGCATCATTTACCGTATAAGATGAACCTGTACAAATGGTGGCATCCAGACCGGCATCTGCAATTGGCGTCTCGCTGATGGTAAGTGTTTTGTTATCGGCAATCGGCGTATTGCACGGGGCCATTGGGTTCACCGTAAGGGTGAGAATGGCGTATCCGTTGGCAAGGTCACCGGCACTGGGAACATAGGTCGGCATAATGTTGCCGGCATTGATAATGGTTCCGCTTCCGAAAGCCACAGTCCATTGCAGGCTGGCATAATTGGTTGCCGAAGCACCTGTTACGGGAGCCGGCCCGTAACAAACGTTCAAATCATCACCTGCATCCACGGTGGCACCCGGAACAACATTGAGTACCATAAAATCAGTGGCATCGGCGCAAGGAGCATTTCCGTAAGCCACAATCGTAAGGGTAACATTTCCTGCAGCCAGATCACCCGCCGATGGAATGTAAGTAGCGTTTACTTCAGTAGGATTGGTAAAGGTTCCTGTTCCCGAAGTAGTCCACAATATATCTGAGTAATAAGCAGCGGTGGCTGCAGCCAGATTATAGGCATCTCCGTTACAGGTAGCTGCATTTGGTCCGGCATTGACGGTAGCTGTTCTTTCAATGGTCAGTATCATGGCATCCGAAGCCGATATAGCACAAGGAGCAACCGGATCAGCGGTAAGTGTAAGAATTACCGTACCATTATTAATGTCAGCTGCACTTGGTATGTAGGTCGGACTGAGTGTACCGTTGCTTACAAATACGCCCGTTCCGCTGGTGGTCCATGTGAGGCTGGAGTAATTGGTGGCCGTGGCACCGGTAATCAGGTGTTGTGAGCCTTCGCAGATGGTGGCATCAGGGCCGGCTATAGCCGTAGCTTCAGGAACAAAGTACAGTACCACATCATCGCTGGCATTGGCACACGGACTGTTGGCATAACCGGTAAGGGTCAGCGTTACGGTTCCGGCGGCAATGTCTTCGGGTGAAGGATTGTAAATGGTAACCAAAGTTGAAGTATTCGAGAAAGTTCCCGTTCCGCTGGTTGACCAATCGAGGCCTGCATAATTCATTGCTGTGGCATCATTCACGGTATAAGAACCCGGAGGACAGATAGCGGCATCAGCACCTGCAAAAACAACCGGGGTGCGGGTGATGGTCAGTTGTATGGCATCGCTGATGTTTCCACTGCACGGAGCAACCGGCGTGGCATTCAGGCTAAGCACCACACCACCATTGGTGATGTCGGCCATGCCTGGAATGTAAGTTGGCGAAAGTGTATTGCCGTTCATAATCACACCCGTTCCGGTACTAGACCAACTGATGCTTTGATAGTTACTGGCCGAAGCACCCGAAATGGTATGCTGCATACCTTCACAAATGGTAACATCATCACCGGCAAACACCACTGCTTCTTCACTGAGCGTGAGCACGATGTCATCACTCACATTGCTGCATGGTGCATTAGCAAAACCGGTAAGGGTAAGGGTTACATTTCCATTGGCAATGTCTGTGGCCGAAGGAGTATAGGTAGTTACCAGTGCATTCACATTGCTGAACGTTCCGGTACCATGGGTACTCCACTGTATCAGACTTGCAAAAGCAGCAGTTGCTGTATTGGTTGTATAAGGAACAGCAGGACATAGACTTACATCGTCCCCGGCAAAAATCTGCGGAGTGCGTTCAATGGTAATGGTGGTGGCATCACTCACGGCGCCGGCACAAGGTGCGATGGGAGTAGCGGTGAGGCTGAGGATAACCGTTCCGGCAGCAATATCGGCTGCACTTGGGATATACAATGGGTTAATAGAATTTCCATTAATGATGGTTCCGGTGCCGGAAGTGGCCCAGTTGAGCGTTTGATAATGCGTTGCCGTGGCTGCTGTGATACTTACGTTGCTGCCTTCGCAGATCAAATGATCAGGACCGGCATTGGCGGTGGGCGGACTTGATAAAAACAATACCATTTGGTCGCTCACTGCCGAACATGGACTGTTTGCATTTCCCGTAAGGGTAAGCGTTACTGAACCACTGGCAATGTCAGCAGCCGAAGGAGTATATACCGTAACGGTAGTAGTAGGATTACTAAACGTGCCGGTTCCATTTGTAGTCCATAGCAGTGTGCTGTAGTTTGCAGCGGTAGCTGTGCTGGTACTATATGGCCCGGCCGGGCAAAGGCTTGCATCGTCACCGGCAAAAATCAACGGCCTGCGTGTGATGTTCAACTGCATGGCATCAATGGCCGGCACTGCACACGGAGCCAATGGATTGGCTGTAAGGGTAAGCGTTACCCAACCATTGGTGATGTCAGCAAGACTTGGTAAATAAGTGGGCGTTAGGGTATTGCCATTTACAATGGTTCCCGTCCCGGAAGTGGTCCAGAAAATAGACTGATAGCCCGAAGCAGTACCGTTGATAATGGCACTATTGCCTTCGCACATCGTCATGTCCGGGCCGGCATTGGCTTGCGGATCCTCCACAAGAATGAGTACTATGTCATCACTCACCGTAGTACAGGGAGCATTGGCATGAGCGGTCAGGTTCAGGGTAACCGAACCATTGCTGATGTCGCCAGCACTCGGGGTATATACTGTTACCAGAGCCGTGGGATCGGTGAAAGTTCCTGTTCCGTTGGTTGTCCATTGCAAGCTGGTGTAGTTGGTAGCTGTGGCCGTGAGGGTGGTGTATTGATCCGGAGGACATACACTGGTGTTGTTGCCTGCAAATACTGTAGGAGCCTCATGGATGGTTACCATAAGTGCATCTGTGGCCGGAGCTGCACAAGGAGCAACCGGAACGGCGGTTAAGGTCAGCGATACAATACCACTGTTTACATCCAGTGCACTTGGAATATAGGTTGGCGTGAGGGTGGTTCCGTTGAGGAACATTCCCGATCCTGAAGTCGTCCAGTTGATGGATTGATAATGAGTAGCTGTAGCCGTGGTAATGTTGATGTTGGTGCCTTCGCACACGGTGAAGTCAACACCGGCATAAGCCGTTGGCGGATTGGTGAAACTTAGCAGCATGGAGCTTTCGGCGGCCATATTACATGGGCCGATACCGGTTGCAGACAAAGTAAGGATAACACTTCCCGTAGAAAGGTCGCCGGTTGAAGGCACATAGGTTGGATCGAGGTTTCCGTTGTTCACAAAGTAACCCGAGCCAGAACTTGTCCAGGTCAGCAACGAGTAATTGGTGGCTGTTGCCCCGCTAATGGTGAAGTTGCTGCCTGCGCAAATGGTTGCATTTGCTCCGGCAGTTGCTGTTGGTAAAGGAATAACATCTACAACAATCGTATTGGAGGCTACAGACGAACAACCATTTGCATCGGAAACAATAACAAAGTAACTTCCGGCAGTAGAAACTGTGATCTCACGTGTAGTCTGTCCATTCGACCAGGTGTAACTGGCATAGCCCACTGGTGCAGACAAGGTTACTGATGTACCTGTGCAGATGGTAGTGGGGCCGCTTGCAGTAATTACCGGAGGTGTAGTAGGTGGATAAACCGTAACCGTAATTACATTTGACGGATCACTTATACATCCCATGGCATCCTCTACCTGTACAGAATAGTTTCCTGAAACATCAACGATAATGGATTGAGTAGTTTCGCCATTCGACCACACATAGGAGGCATATCCTGATGGAGCAGTAAGCATTACGCTGCCGCCTATGCAGAAGTTAACCGGCCCATTGGCCACGATGGTTGGCGTGGGTGGTTGTACCACATCTACTGTAACCGGAGCCGAAGGCTGGCTGGCACATCCGATACCATCAGAAACTACCACAGTATAAATACCTGAGGTAGTTACCGTAATATTTTGTGTGGTAGCGCCATTTGACCATAAGTAAGAAGCATATCCCGCTGGTGCGGAAAGAATTACACTGCTGCCATTACAGAATGTAGTGGGACCCAGGGCGGTTATAACCGGAGTAGCAGGGTAAGGATGAACATCAACAGAAACCGATGCCGAAGGCATACTGTTACATCCGTAGAGGTCACTTACCACTACCGAGAATACACCACTGGCACTAACCAGTATGCTTTGAGTGGTTTCGCCATTCGACCACTGGTAAGAAGCATATCCGGCAGGAGCCGAAAGCGTTACACTTCCACCTGCGCAGAAACTTACCGGCCCACTGGCCAGGATAACAGGCGTAGGCGGTATCGGATGAACCGTAACTGTTATGTCTGCCGATGGCAAGCTGGTGCACCCAAGGGCATCGGTTATGGTTACATTATAAACTCCACTCGTTGTAATGGTGATGTTTTGGGAAGTTGAACCATTATTCCATAAATAGGAAGCATAACCGGCAGGAGCTGATAAAATTACGCTGCTACCCTCACACAAATCGGTAGGGCCACTGGCGGTAACAACGGGAACAAACAGCATATGTACGTTCACGGTAATTTCATTGGAGGGCAAGCTGGCACAGCCGGCAGCATCAGAAGCCACCACCGAATATGTACCAAACGCTGTTACGGTGATGTTCTGTGTAGTCATGCCATTTGACCATAAGTACGAAGCATAACCGGGTGTGGCGGAAAGCACCACACTACCGCCTTCACAAAATTCTATTGGGCCATTGGCGATGATCACCGGAGCAACCGGCATGGGGTTAACGGTTACGGTAAGGGTGGACGAATTGCCATTGCCGCAGGCATTCTGCGGAATCACGGTAATGACGCCCGAAAGAGCAGTAGTTGAATAATCCACGGTGATTGCGTTGGTTCCGGTTCCCGCAACAATAGTTGCCCCCGTGGGTACCGTCCATGTATAAGCAGTAGCGCCGCTTACGGGATTGATGGAATATTCAATACCTGTCGAATTCTGGCAAAGGGTAGCCGGGCCCATAATCATACCGGGATTTCCGGGCAATGGATTTATTGTTACCGGTAATCCTGCTGAAACCGGACCATTGCCACAGGCGCTGGTACCATTAACATAGATCGTTCCTGATACGGCTGACATACTGAAATCAACTGTAATGTTGGCCGTATTGGCACCTGCTACAAGGGTTGCACCCGAAGGCAATATCCAGTTGTAGCCTGTTGCACCCAAAATTGGTGTTACAGAATAGGTTACTCCGGTTTGTCCGGCACAAACATCCTGCGGCCCGCTGATGGTTCCGGTGGCAACCGGCAGTGAGCTGATAGTCAAAGTCATCACATCAAGATCGCTGCCAAAACATGGAGCAGCACCATTCACCGTCATCATCAGGTTAACTGAACCTGCAGTGCGGTCGGCATTTGAAGGCATGTAGCTTGGCGAAAGCGAATTGGCATTTACCAATGTTCCGCTTCCGGTCGAAGTCCAAACAATGCTCTGATAGCCTGAGGCCGAAGCTCCGGTTACCGTGAAGTTAACGCCAAAGCATATTTCAGCATCGGGGCCTGCATTAGCCACGGGGCCTTCAACAAAACTCAGCATCATCTCGTCTGAAACAGTTCCTGTACAAGGAGCCATCGGAATCACCGAAAGGGTAAGCATTACATTTCCATTCAGGTAATCCTGTGCACTGGGCACGTAAGTAGGCGTTAAGGTGTTTCCACTTGTAATGGTGCCTGTACCCGTCGTTGACCAGCTTACAGCTGCATGGTTGAGTGCCGAAGCACCTGTTATTGTATGGTTGGTTCCGGTACAAATCTGCACATCAGGGCCGGCATTGGCCGTAGCTCCCGGAACAATGGTGAGCAACATATTATCCTGAACATTATTGAAACAAGGCGCATTGCCCTGCACATGCATGGTAAGGGTAACACTTCCAATGGCACGGTCTCCGGCACTTGGGGTGTAGGTAGGATTAAGCGTGGTCTGGTTGGCAAAGGTTCCGCTTCCGGAGGTTGTCCAGTTAATGGTGCTGTAATTACTTGCTGAGGCTGTAGAAACGGTAAATGAACCGCTTCCGCAGATGCTTGCATCAATACCGGCATTGGCCAATACCGGTGCCCCTATGGTAAGGGTCATCTGGTCGGCTGTTTGATTGTTGCATGGATTGGTTCCGGTGGCTGTAAGTGTGAGAACCACTGAACCAGCGGTAATATCGGCTGCACCTGGCGTATAAACGGCATTAACTAAATGACTGTTGGTAAAGAAACCACTGCCACTGCTGGTCCAGTTTACGGCTGAGTAATTGGCAGCTGAGGCATGAACCAATTGGTAAGTACTGCTGCAACATACCGCATCGGGGCCTGCATTGGCCACCGGCAGTTGCTGAATGGTAAGTACCATCATATCCGTAGCAATGGTATTGCACGGGGGTGCACCCTGAAGTGTTAGCGTCAGGTTGACCGAACCGGCCACGATATCTGCGGCACTTGGGTAATAAATAGGATTAACGATAGTAGTGCTGCTGAAAATACCCGATCCACTGGTGGTCCAGGCCACGCTGGCGTAACCACTGGCAGTTGCACTGCTTAATGTTATATTTTGTCCTTCGCAAATGCTTTGATCGGCACCCGCATTGGCCACCGGGCCGGCCTGCAGGTGAATTACCATTGCATCAATAACTTCACCGGTGCATGGTGCAACGGCATTGGCATGAAGCGTAAGAGTAACCTGTCCATTGATTATATCTCCCTGCGAAGGGGTATAGGTCGGGTTCAGGCCATTGGCTCCGCTGATGGTGCCGGTTCCGTTGTGTGTCCAGCTAAGGCTGCTGTAATTGGTGGCTGTTGCTCCGTTAATCTGCAGGGCAACGGTGCCGCATGAATTTACATCAGGCCCTGCATTGGCGGTGGGCTGCATGTTGAAACTGAGTGTCATTTGGTCACTGGCAGTGGTACTGCATGGAGCCATGCTGGTTGCAGTAAGAGATAGCACAACACTTCCCGAAGCTACATCGGCTGCACTCGGAATGTAAACCGGGTTCAGCATGGTGGTGTTCGAGAAGGTTCCTGTGCCCGAAGTGCTCCAGGTGAGGGTTGAATAATTCACCGCCGAAGCACCTGTAATGGCAAAACTGCTGTTTCCACACACAGCGCCATCGGCACCGGCATTCACCGTTGGAACAGGAACAAACATCAGTACCATCTGGTCAGAAACCGATGTGGTACAAGGTGCATTGCCTGTTGCTGTTAGCGTCAGGATTACGCTGCCGCCTGCAATATCAGCAAGACTGGCTACATATGTCGGATTGATGGCATTAGGATTAATGAAAGTTCCTGTTCCCGTAGTGCTCCATAATAATGAATGGTAATGACTTGCTGTTGCCGTGGTAATAGCAAAGTTGTTGCCACAACTGGTGGCATCGGGGCCTGCATTCACAACCGGCTGGCGGGTTATGCTCAATACCATCTGGTCAGTTGCCGGAACGCTGCAAGGAGCATTGGCAAAGGCAGTCAGAGTTATGGTTACGCCTCCGGCAGCAATATCGGCTGAACTCGGTGCGTATGTTGGACTTAAGGTTGAACCGTTCGTAAAGGTTCCCGTTCCGTTGCTGCTCCATGTGAACAGGGTGCTATTGGCTACGGTTCCTGCAAGTACATAATTGCTTCCTTCACAAATAGCTGCGTCAGCACCCGCATTGGCGGTGGCGTTTTTCACGATGGTGAGCAGCATTTGATCCGTGGCATTACTGCTACATGGTGATGCGGCAGTAGCAGTGAGGGTAAGGGTAACCGAACCATTGGCAATATCGGCTGCGCTTGGCGTGTAAACCGGGTTCAGCGTGGTTTGGCTTGAGAAAGTACCCGAACCTGAGCTTGTCCAGTTCAGTGTATTGTAGTTGGTCGCTGTAGCTGTGGTTACTGTAAAAGGAGTTCCCTGGCAAACAGATTCATCACTTCCGGCATTGGCCGTGGGCGGATTCATCAGCGTGAGGGTCATGGCGTCGGTAACCAATTGACTACATGGCAATTGACTTTGAACCTGAAGGGTAATAACGACTGACCCTGCTGCAAAATCGGCTACACTGGGCTGATAAGTTGGGGTGAGTGTGGTTTGATTGATGAAACTACCAGTTCCGCTGGTTGCCCAGTTGAATGAACTATAATTGGTAGCTGTGGCACCTGTAATCATAAATGTAGGGCTACAGCTTACGGCATCAATACCTGCATAAGCCGTGGCAGTGGGTGTGATGGTTAACGTAATATTGTCGCTTACCGGGCTCGAACATGGGGCAACAGGTGTGGCAGTGAGTGTAAGAATTACGCTTCCGCTGGTGATGTCAGTAACACCGGGCGTATAAACCGGATTCAGAATATTTGGATTACTGAATGTTCCGCTTCCCGAAGTAGTCCAGGTTATCAATGCGGCATTGGTTGCATTTGCACCATTAATGGTGAAAGTGGAAGTGGCGCAGATGTCACCATCGTTTCCTGCATTCACCAACGGCCCCTGATGGAGTTCAAGACGCATCATATCCGAAGCACTTCCGGTACATGGAGCTGTTGCCTGAGCAGTAAGGGCGAGGTTTACAAAACCGTTTGTAATATCTGTTGCGCTCGGCACATAGGTCGGGCTTAGGGTAGTTGCATTCGACAGGGTTCCTGTTCCGCTCGAAGTCCACAGCAAACTGCTGAAGTTGGAAGCTGCTGCACCATTGATGGTTATGCTTGCATCACATGAGCTTATATCAGGACCGGCATTCACAATTGGTAATGTATTGAAATTCAAAGTCATCATATCGCTGACCGTTCCGGTACAAACACCGGCTGTGGTTGCGGAAAGGGTTAGTACCACCGAACCATTCTGAATATCAATAACACTTGGGCTGTAAGTTGCGTTAACCTGAGCAGGATTACCAAAGGTTCCGCTTCCTGAAGTACTCCACATTACAGAAGCAAAATTGCTGGCGGTGGCTCCGGTCAGGGTATAACTGAGGCCCTGGCAAACCGTGGCATCGGGGCCGGCATTCACGGTGGCCATGGGGTCAATGATGAGCACCATGTTGTCACTAACTGAAGTGTTACAAACTCCCGAAGCCTGAAGGGTCAGGGTTAGGGTCACCGCTCCGTTGGCTATATCGGCCGCACTTGGGGTGTAAGTCGGGGTTAAGGTATTGTTGTTGATAAAACTTCCGGTTCCGTTCGAGGTCCAGGTAAAGGCAATGCCTGTGGTGGCGCTGGCGCCTGTAATGGTATAGGTTTGTCCTTCACAAATAGCTGCATCCATTCCGGCATTCACTTCCGGCATTGGCGCTATGGTCAGAATCATGTAATCGCTAACCGGAGTGCTGCATGGGGCTGCCGAAAGGGCTGACAATGTCAGGGTAATGGTACCGGCAGCAATATCGGCAGGGCTTGGGGTGTAAGTCGGGGTCAAGGTTCCTGGATTCAGCAAAGTACCGCTTCCGTTGGTTGACCAGGTAATGCTGGCATGGTTGGTGGCACTTGCCGTTGATACGGTGTAACTGTCTGATTCACAGATCTCGGCATCAATGCCTGCATTTACCACAGCCGAAGGAATCAGCGTGAGTACCATAGCATCCACAGCAGGTACACTGCATGGAGCTGTGGCAGTTCCTGTAAGGGTAAGGGTAACCGAACCGCTTACAAAGTCATTGAGACTGGGGGTATAAGTTGGGTTTAAAGTTCCGTTGCCGGAAAAGCTTCCCGAACCGGAGGTGCTCCAGGTCAGGGTGGAAGTTCCGGTGGCAGTAGCTGAGGACACCGTAAATGTATTTCCCTGGCATAAAGTAGCATCGGGCCCTGCATTTACTATGGGTGAAGGGGTAATGTTGATGGTCTTAACATCGGTAGCCTGTCCATTGCATGGAACAGTTCCTGTGGCAGTCAACGTAAGGTTGATAGAGCCGTTAATCACATCGCCTGCACTCGGCAGGTAAGTTGGCGTAAGGGTATTGGCATTCGTCAGAACACCTGTTCCACTGCTCGTCCAGTTGACTGAAGTATAATGGCTTGCAGTGGCATCGGCAACAATAACCGGCTGGCCTTCGCAAATGGCAACATCAGCACCGGCATTGGCAGTTACCGGTTTGGCAAAGGTGAGTGTCATATCGTTACTATGCTCGGTGCATGGCGGGTTGCCATAAGCATGAAGCGTAAGCACGACCGAACCGGTAAGCAAATCGGCTGCACCGGGAGTGTAAGTTGGTGTAAGGGTATTGCCCAAAGTAAACGAGCCCGTTCCAGAGGTGGTCCATGCCAATGACAAGTAACCGGTGGCACTTGCCGTGGAAACGGTAAAGGTGGAGCCTTCGCAGATGGTGGCGTCGGCGCCGGCATCGGACAGTGGGCCTTCATTAAACATTAGGATCATAAAATCGCTCACCGATCCGTGGCATGGTGCAATAGCATTGGCCGTAATGGTCAATATTACCTGTCCGGCAAGCAAATCGGCAGCACTCGGCGTATAAACCGGATGTAAAATTGTCGGATTTGAGAAGCTTCCGCTTCCTGAGGTAGTCCAGTTTACCGATGATTGATGCTGAGCCGTGGAAAGGCTAAGGGTATAGCTTGCACCAAAGCAAATGTTTGCATCGGCACCGGCATTTACTTGTGGCATTGGGCTGATGGTCAGTATTTTGGTGTCGGTTGCGTCTCCACAAGGGCTCACGCCGTAGCTGGTCAGCATCAGGGTAACAGTTCCTGCCAGAGCATCGGCAGCCGAAGGAGTATAAGTTGGGGTAAGAGAGTTGGCATTGGTGATAACGCCCGAACCATTGCTGGTCCAGTTTACGGCTGAATAATGGGTTGCCGTGGCATCAAACACAGTGTAGCTGTCTGTAGCACAAACGGTTGCATCTTCACCTGCATTCACGGTTGCTTCCGGCTGTAGCGAAAGTATCATCGCATCCGAAGGATTAACCAGGCAAGGCGCTGAACTATTGGCAGTGAGGGTAAGGGTTACGCTTCCGCTGAGGATATCGGCTGCACTTGGGTTATAGGTTGAATTCACCATATTGGCGTTAGTGAAAACTCCGGTACCCGAAGTGGTCCACTGCACACTTGCAAAAGCCGAAGCCGAAGCGCCCACGATGGAATAAGGAGCTGCACCGCATGAAACGTCATCAGGGCCTGCGCTTACCACCGGCATTGGGGTAACGGTAACTATTTTTGAATCTACGGCTGTGCCGCTGCAGGGCAACTGACTGTTCACCGTAAGGGTAAGCACAACAGAACCATTGGTTACATCTTCAGTACCTGGATAATAAGTCGGGCTTATGGTGCTTCCATTGTCAAAGGTACCGGTTCCGGTGGTGGTCCAGTTTAAGCTGGAAAAATGGGTTGCCGTAGCATCGGTAATGAGCAGTCCTGTGCCTTCGCAAACCATATCATCAGCTCCGGCATTGGCGGTAGCCAGCGGATTTACGGTTAAAATAAACGAATCGCTTTGGGGGGCAGTACACGGTGCTTTTGGCTGGGCAGTAAGGGTAAGCGTTACGGTTCCGGCTGCAATATCGGCTGAACCAGGGGTATAAGTCGGGCTAATGGTGGTGCCATCCACGAAAGTGCCATTGCCACTGCTAGTCCAGAGTAAAGTACTGTAATTATCAGCCGATGCTCCGCTTACCAGGTAACTTCCGTCCTGGCAGATGTTGTCATCAGGGCCGGCATTTACATGGGCAGCAGGCTGAATGGAGAGTATCATAAAATCGCTGATGGGCGCCACACATGGAACCTGGCTGGTAGCCGTCAGCGTAAGCATTACCGAACCATTGGCGATATCTGCAACACTCGGCGTATAAGTTGTAACCAGCAAACCGGCATTGGCAAACGTACCGCTGCCGCTGCTTGTCCACAGCAGCGAAGTGTGATGGGTAGCCGAAGCACCTGAAGTGGAATACGCACTGCCTTCGCAAATGGTCGAATTCAAACCGGCATCTACTATGGCCTGCGGGGTAATGGTAAGAATCATAATGTCACTTACAGTCTGGGTGCAGGGTGCAATGCTGGTAGCATTCAGGGTAAGGGTAATCCAACCCAGGGCAATATCAGCCGGGCTGGGTGTATAGGTTGGAGTTAGTGTATTTGAATTGATAAATGAACCACTTCCCGAAGTAGTCCAGTTGATGCTGGCGTAATTTACCGCAGTTGCATTGTTGGGCGTAAAGGTAGAGCCCCGGCAAATGTTGGCATCATCACCGGCAGAAATTATGGTAAGCGGACGAATGGTTATGAGTACCTGGTCAACGGCATTGCCGGCACAGGGAGTATTGGGTGTAGCAGTTAAAGTAAGTATTACCGAACCGGCAGCAATATCGGCTGCACTGGGCTGGTAGGTCGGAGTGATGGTGTTGGCATTCAGCAAGGTGCCGGAACTTCCGCTGGAAACCCACTGCAATGTGTGGTAATTGGAAGCCGAAGCAGTGGTTATGGTGAATGAGCCTACGCAAATGGTTTCGTCAATACCTGCATCGGCAATGGGGCTTCTTCTAATGGTGAGTACCATCTGATCAGTTACCTGGCCACTGCAAGGCAGCAGGCCGGTGGCCGTAAGCGTAAGCGTTACGTTTCCATTGATGATATCGGCTGCACTCGGGGTATAAATGGGATTGAGCACCGAAGCATTCGAGAAACTACCTGATCCTGAGGTAGTCCATGCTAAAGTGTTGTAATCCAAAGCAGAGGCACTTGAGAGCAGATAAGTTCCGGTTTCACATACTGCTGCATCGGCTCCGGCACTGATGGTTGGCATTGGATGAATAGTCAGCAACATGGCATCGCTCACCGAACCGCTGCATGGTAGCAGGCTGGTAGCATTCAGGTACAACAGCACCGAACCGGCAGCAATGTCGGCAGGTCCCGGAGTGTAAGTAGGATTGATGGAGTTGTGATTCGAGAATGTTCCGTCGCCCATGCTGGTCCAGGTAATGGCAGAATAGTTGGTGGCGGAAGCATCAAAAATATAATATTGTTCTGTTTCACAGATTTCGCCATCCGATCCGGCATCCACTACCGGCGGCTGGCTGATCTGCAGTATCATGGCATCTGTGTCCGAACCTGCACAGGGAGTAACTCCTTGTCCGGTGATGTTCAGAATTACAGTTCCGTTGGTAATATCCTGTGCACTTGGGGTGTAAACCGGGTTTACCAGAGTAGGATCGGAAAATGTTCCGCTACCGGCGGTTGACCAGTAAACTGAAGATGTTGACGTCGCTGTGGCATTAATCAACGGCACATTTGAGCCCACACAAATCTGAATATCGGGTCCGGCATTTACCACAGGCTCGGGAACTACTGTCAATAACATCTGATCGGTGGCATTGCCTGTGCATGGATTGTTTCCGTATGCCGTCAGCGTAAGCGTGGCAAAACCCAAAGACTCATCAATGGTTCCGGGGATATAAGTTGGATAGAGCGTATTGGCAGCAAGAAGAATACCATCACCCGAAGTTGACCATGCCAGTGAGGAATAATTGCTGGCATTTGAACCTACAATGGTATGGGTCTGATTGGCACAAATGGTGGCATCATTTCCGGCATAAGCTGTTGGCCTGCGGGTAATGGTGATTTCCATAACATCTATATCCTGGGCAATACAGGGAGCCATGGCCTGAACCGTCATGGACAGTTGCACAGAGCCAATCATAATATCGGCAGCCGATGGGATATAAGTCGGGGTAAGTGTGGTCGGGTTTTGAAGCACACCGCTTCCGCTGCTGGCCCATAAAATATCACCGGCATTGATTGCGCTGGCATTATTTACTGTAAAACTGCTTCCTTCACATATGGCAGCATCGCTACCGGCATTGGCCACCGGGTTCTGTCTGATGGAAAGGGTCATCTGGCTGGTTTCCGGATTGCATGGAGGATTGTTCACCGTAAGGGTAAGCATTACTGAGCCGTTGGCTATGTCGGCCAGGCTGGGCGTGTAAGTTGGGTTTAGCGTGTTTTGATTGCTGAAATTGCCCGAACCGCTGGTACTCCAGCTCAATGAAGTGTAGTATGCAGCCGTGGCATTGATCAGTTCGTAGTTTCCACCCTCACAAACGGTGGCATTGGGCCCTGCATAGGATTCGGGCTGCGGCCTTACTGTATATAATACATTGTCAGAAACTGTAGTGGTACAAGGAGGCAGCGAGGTAGCTGTAAGGGTCAGGGTAACTATGCCATTAATAAGATCGGCAGGTCCGGGAGTGTAAATGGCATTTAGTGCATTGGCATTGGTGAAAATGCCATCGCCGTTTGAAGTCCAGAGCAGGGCATCAAAATTGGTGGCTGTGGCAGCCGTAATATTGTATGGGCCTTCGCAGATGGTGATGTCATTGCCGGCAAATACCTGGGGAAGCTGGTTAATGGTAACCAGAATTGAGCTACTTACCGGAGTAACGCAGGGTGAATTACCCGTGGCGGTAAGCGTGAGGGTTACCGTACCATTGGCAATATCGGAGGCACTTGGGGTATAATTTGGAGAAAGCGTGGAGGCATTCACGAAAGTACCTGTGCCCGAGCTGGTCCAGTTAAGTGTAGAATAGTATTGAGCAGTTGCACCGGGAACCATAAAGTCACTTCCGGCACATACGGCAAAATTGGCGCCTGCGCTTACAATTGGAGAAGGTGTAACCACAATCTGCATTTGATCGTTTACTGTGGTGGTGCACGGAGCAGTTCCGGTAGCGGTTAAAGTCAATATGACCGTTCCGTTGAGGGCATCGTTGTGCGAGGGCGTATAGGTTGGCGTCAGCGTTCCGGCATTGCTCAAAATACCGCTTCCGCTTGAAGTCCATAACAGTGTGGAGTAATTTGAGGCAGTAGCTGTGCTCACCGTAAAAGCAGTGGTCTCGCAGGTGGCACCGTCTGATCCGGCATCTACTAAAGGGGCATTGTTCACCGTAAGGGTAAGGGCATCGGTAACGGGAAGTGCACAGGGTGAGTTTCCGTTAACCGAAAGTGTAAGGGTAACCGAACCACTCAGCAAATCACCGGCACCGGGCATATAAGTAGCATTCAACAAAGTTGGATTCACAAAAGAACCCGAACCACTGCTGCTCCACATATATGAAGATGCGTTAGAAGCTGTAGCTCCTGAGGTGGCAAAAGGAGTTAGTCCGCAAATGCTGGCATCAGGACCGGCATTTACCAATGGAGCGCGGGTAATGGACAATACTTTTACAGAAACGGAATTGGTTCCGCAAGGCGCTATGGGCGTGGCGGTAAGGGTTAGATTTACTGAACCGGCCAATATATCAGCCAGACTTGGAGCATAGGTTGGCGTTAAAGTTCCATTGTTCAAAAAAGTACCTGTACCATTGCTCGTCCAGGTGATGGTGGTGTAATCAGAAGCAGTTGCATCAGCCACAGTGTAACTGGTGCCTTCGCATACACTGGCTGGCGAGCCCGCATGTGCGGCAGGTAGTGGATTAATAAAAATCTCCATTTGATCGCTTACGCTGGAAGAAGTGCAGACACCTGATCCAAAAGCGGTGAGGGTGAGGGTGACTGAGCCTGACATTACATCGGTAGCACTTGGAGTGTAAACCGGATGAAGGGCAGTAGGATTACTGAAAGTTCCGTTTCCGGAGGTAGACCACAATAATGAACCATAATTGCTTGCTGAACTGCCCGAAAGAGTGATTGCAGCAGCCCCACAGGAAGCTACATCGGGACCTGCGCTTACGGCGGGAAGTGGAAGCAAAGTAAGTATCATGTTATCTGAAACGGTGCCGGAACAGGGAGAAAGGGCCGATGCAGTTATGGTTAATTGAACTGAGCCATTGGCAATATCAGCAGCACTGGGTGTATACATGGCCGCTGGTATTGTTTGATTTGTAAAAGTGCCGCTACCGGTAGTTGACCAATTGACCGAAGATGCAAAAGAGGCTGTACCATTAAGGTTAAATACGCTGTTTCCGCATGAAGTAGCATCTGCACCGGCATTGACTACCGGAGCACGGTGTATGGTTAGCTTCATTACATCTGATACCGATGATGTACAGGGCGCATTTCCTGTTGCTGTAAGCTGAATATCTACAAAACCCTGAGCAATGTCAGCCGCGCTGGGATGATAAGTGGTAAGCAAACTTCCGGGGTTGCCGAAACTTCCGCTTCCGTTGAGGGCCTGCCATTGAATGATGGAGTAATTGTTAGCGCTTCCCGTAAGATTGTAACTACCGGCCGAATAACAAATGGATGCGTCAGTTCCTGCATTCACGGTTGGCAGAGCAGTTATGTTTAAGATCATATTATCCGATGCCGGACTACATGATCCGGTACCATTGGCAGTTAGTGTTAAAGTAACATTATTATCGCCTGCTGCGGGTGTATAGGTTGCATTCAGATTTGAAGGATTATTGAAAGAACCGCTACCATTGTGGCTCCACAATACCGAACTGTAATTACTTGCTGTTGCTCCCGAAAGGGTATAACTGCTTCCGGAGCATACGTTGACATCAATTCCTGCATTGACCACAGGAGCATTGTTCACTACGATGTTAAAATCGGATGAAAAAGCACCATAGCCACAGGCATTCACACCACGGGCGCGTATAATGCCTGAAACAGCGGTAGCGCCACTGTTTAGGGTAATGTTTGTGCCGGTAGCCGAGCCACTTACTGTAAAACCAGCAGGAAATTCCCACTGGTAACTGGTAGCATAAGCCACCGCAGGAATACTGAAAACAAGATTATTCTGGTTTTGGCAGGCAGCAGAAGGACCAGTCACTTCGCCTGCAGGGATGGGCAGGTTATTTACCGTAACAGCATAAGCAGCCGACCACTGACCGGCTCCGCAACCGTTGGTTCCTCTGACAGTAATGTTGCCTGAAGAGGCCAATGAGCTGTAATTTACGGTAATCTGATTGGTATTTGATCCGCTTATAATGGTTGCTCCCGTGGGAAGCTGCCATTCATAACCAGTGGCAAAGTTGATGGCAGGAACAGAATAGATTACTCCTGACTGTCCCTGACATACAGTGTTTGAGCCGCTGATGGCTCCCGGACTCTGAGGAAGACGATTTACTGAAATGTTTAAATTTGGCGACCAGGCACCGTTACCGCAGGCATTTACACCACGGGCACGAATGTTACCTGATGAAGCCGAAGTGGAAAAATCAACAGTAATATTTTCTGTATTTAATCCCGAAACGATGATAGCTCCGGCCGGCAATGTCCAGTCGTAGGAAGTAGCATTTAGTACCGGGTTCACAGAATAACTCACCCCGGCTTGTCCCTGGCAAACAGGAGTAGGTCCTGTTACAGATCCTGCCGCTGAGGGTAAAGGATTTACCTTAACGGTTACAATTCCTCCCGTTATAACTCCTGCGCAACCGTCAGCATCAAAGACGGTTTCAATTTTAAAATCTCCACCACTGCTGGTAGTCAGAACATAAGGGCTGCTTACTATACCGGCTATTTCCGGTTGTAAAATACCATTTATGCTATATACTACCCGCCAGGGAATGGCTCCTCCCGATATATTTATAGCAACATCACTTGTGTTGCCCTGACAAATGGTTGCATTTCCGGTTAGAAATGCCTCTGGAGGAATAATACATGGTTGTGCAACCACCTGTAAAGTTGCAAAAAGCGCCAAAATGTTAAGCGCTATATTTACACGTTTCCCCCCGAAAATTCTGTAAAAAGTCTTCATATTCAGTAACTTAAATTTCGCCTATAAAAGAACTTTGATTGGAATCAGGACATTAAGTCTTATACTTCCGAATCATTTGTTTATCATAATATTGTCCGGAAGTAACAGGGGAACAGAGAAAAAAAAATCAAATAATATTGTAACTAGATAAAAAATACCCTATTAAAATCTCATTTCCAGACGATTATGCAGTTGAATATTTTTTTACTTATTTTAACCCCAAAGGTCATTAACTATCTTTTAATATATTGATATTTTGATATATACCAAAAGGTACCTATATGTAAAATTCTTATATAAATTGGATGTTTATTTTACTTGATCTTTATTATAAAAAAAATAGATACATTCTCAGTGGCATTTTTAGCCTTTCGGATTAACTTTGCATAATTCATTTATTGGGTCTGGTTAAAAAAAGTATTATGAATTTTCCTTCCAGTTTAAAAGTATTCACCTTAAATAATGGTGTTAAGATTCCGGTTATCGGATTGGGTGTGTATCAGATGCCTGAAGGAGACCGCACTCAACTTGCCATTGACCGGGCACTTAAGGTAGGATACCGCCTTATTGACACTGCATCCATATATCACAACGAGACAACCGTTGGTAAAGCAGTCCGAAGCAGCCTTATTCCCAGGGAACAGATATTTATTACCACCAAGCTATGGAATGCTGACCAGGGTTATGATCAGGCCCTTAAAGCCTTTGAAAAGAGCCTCAGTAATCTAGGCATGGATTGGGTTGACTTATATCTCATTCATTGGCCGGTTCAGGGAAAACGTAAAGATAGCTGGAGGGCACTGGAAAAACTTTATAATGAAGGACGTTGCAAAGCCATTGGAGTGAGCAATTATATGGAAAACCACCTGGAGGAATTGCTCTCTTTCGCCAGTGTAAAACCGGCAGTCAATCAAATTGAGTTACATCCCTATCTTATTAATGAACGGATGAACATCGTGAACCTATGCCGGGAAAACGAAATCATACCCATGGCCTACAGCCCTCTGACACGTGGCACCGAGTTAAAAGACCCTGCACTGCTTAAAATTGCCAGATATTATGAAAAAACTACTGCCCAATTACTGATTCGCTGGGGCATTCAGCAGGGTTTTGCGGTAATTCCGAAATCCTCGCTCCTCTCCCGTATTGAAGAAAATATTGATGTTTTTGATTTTGAAATAAGTGCTGCTGACATGGAAAAACTCAATGAACTTGGACGGGGATATGTTACCGGATGGAATCCTGCTGGTATTCCTTAATTACTTACTTTTGTATCTTTAAGCTTAGCCATGAACAGATATAAAAATTTAACGCCCGAAAAAATTGATGAGCAGATTGAGCATCTTCTTTCTCAGCCATCCAGGTACTTTCCCGCTCAGGAAGATATGTTTCGTTTTGCATTGAGTATTCTTGATCTTACTACACTTGAAGGATCGGATACCATTGCCAAAATAGAAAAACTTTGCGCACAGGCGGTAAGCTACCAGTCAAAGGGGTTGCCCAATGTTGCCGCCATTTGTGTATATCCGGTGTTTGTTCGACAAGCCAAAGAACTCCTTGCCGGAAGTGGCGTAGCAACAGCTTGTGTTGCCGGCGCGTTCCCTTCCGGACAATCCCCCATTGAAGTTAAGTTGGCTGAAGTAAATTATGCCGTAAACGAAGGAGCAGACGAAATCGACATGGTTATTTCAAGAGGGAAATTCCTTGAAAGCAATTACATTGAAGTGTTTGATGAAATAAATGCCATTAAAGATGCTTGTGGCGATGTTCATCTCAAAGTGATACTCGAAACTGGCGAACTACTTGCTCACGACAAAATTTATGACGCATCGGTTCTTGCCATGAAAGCCGGTGGTGATTTCATTAAAACTTCTACCGGAAAAATTACTCCTGCTGCCACTCCCCAGGCTGCCTTTATGATGCTGATGGCCATTAGAGATTACTATAAGGCTACTGGAAAAAGAGTTGGGTTTAAAGCAGCCGGTGGTGTTTCAACACCCGAACAGGCAGAAGTTTACATAAAACTAACTGAACAAATCCTTGGCCATGAGTGGCTTACCCCTGACTTGCTGCGCATTGGCGCCAGCCGGCTGGCCAATGGATTGATGGAGGCAATCGGGACTAAAAATTAGACAAACAAGGGCCCCAGTCAGCATGACGCAAAAATGAAAGAGCAAGGAAAGAAAAACCAACCTCTAACCCACCAGCCCATAGGCTCATGAACTCAAAGCCGAAAGGTCAAAATACGCAATCTAAAATGGACATTAAACTTGCAGTACTCATTGATGGCGACAACATCCCATCGGCTTATATTAAAGAGATGATGGAAGAGATCGCCAAGTATGGCAATCCGACCATTAAGCGTATTTATGGTGATTGGACCAGGCCCGGACTGGCTAAGTGGAAAAACCTGCTGCTCGAAAATGCCATTACTCCCATTCAGCAATATGGCTATACCACCGGCAAAAATGCCACCGATTCGGCCATGATAATTGATGCCATGGATATTCTCTATTCGGGGAAAGTAGATGGATTTTGTCTGGTTTCCAGCGACAGCGATTTTACGCGTCTGGCTACCCGACTGCGCGAAGCAGGAATGCTGGTGTATGGCATTGGCGAAAAGAAAACGCCCAATCCTTTTATCGTGGCCTGCGATAAATTTATATACATCGAAATTCTGAAAAGTCACCCCGAGGATAGCGATACGGAAACCAGTGAACAGAAGCCGAGGGTCAAACCAAGTGTAGATAAAATTACACCTCAGGTCATCAAACTCATTGCTTCCACCATCAACGACCTGGCCGATGACGATGGCTGGGCATTCCTGGGCGATGTGGGCAACCTTATCCAGAAAAAGCAACCCAACTTCGACTCCCGAAACTATGGTTTCCCAAAACTAACCCCGCTCATTAACTCCATCAAAGACTTTGAAATTGACCAGCGCGAAAGTCCCAAAGGACGGTTTAAGTTGATTTATGTGAAAATCAGGGAGAAAGCGAAGGGAAAGGGAAAGAAGTAGGACAAGGGGACGAAGAGACTAAGAGACTAAGGGACTGAGGGACAGAGCGACTCTAGCGACGAAAGTCAACCAAAGACGCAAAGATAAAAAAAAGACCAGCCCGAGGCAGGCAGGCGAGGGACCGAGTCAGATAGAGTGACGAAGATACAAAGGAAAAAGGGGAAAAGAAAGAATCAAACAATAATTCGGAAGAAATTGCACATCTGATTGCGCATTATTGGTTATTTATTGCACATCCGTTTGTGCGTTTTTGTGGTTAGCCCAGTAAATTAAACATTTTATAAAACCCACTATTGAAGGTGCAATTAAAATGTATTACTTATGTAAAATCCCAGCGTTAAACTATTAATAATCTTAGGCTTGTCACTGATATTTATATCATATAAAAATTTAGTACGTAAAGTCACCCTGAAATGTTTCAGGAATTTATAGTGAAATGCGTTGTTTATATCTGCTTTATATTTTTTTAATAAACTGAAATCCGTTTTATTTACATTAAACTGACTGAAATTCTTTTCGACAACTACACATCCTTGATTCCGGATGTTTTCCACTCTCGCAGTGCTTGCGCAGCCATAACCGGCGTCGGTTCCTTAAAGCCCTTATCAGCTTTTTCATTCCATACTAAAATCGGTAAAATATGAGATGCTAACCTTTTGATATTAAAGAATATCATTAAAACTGCCAGGCAGGCCAGGGTTCTGAGCAGTTTATGGTTTCTTTGTCAAGCCTTTCCCGGTTTTGGTTCGTACTTAGTTAATTCGCGTTGACAATAAACCTCCCGGGGGGGTGGTTTTTTATTTGGGAGGCTAATTCTTGTATTTAATTAATATCATGAGACGTTGTTCGGTTAATCGAAAACTGTTTTAATTTTTTGTATTAATTGGACTGTCCCATGATAATCTTCATTGTTGGTTTTCGCCAAATGGATAGCTTTTTTGGCTACTTCGAGTGCCTGCTTGTATTCCCCTTCTTTAAATAATAACCATGCAAAAGTATCATTGTACGCATAGCTGTCATTAATTGCAATTGCCATTTCAATCCACTCCTCTGCGTCTTTAAGTTTCTGTTCTTCGGCTATATTTTGTACAAATGCCCATACCAATTCGTTTAATGCTTCCGGATCATTGCCGTATTCTTCCATAAAAATCCTGATCAGTTCATTGTATTTTATACTGTTTCCAATTAAACTTTGGTAGAGGATCCTATTAGCCAGGTGATTACTTGGTGTATAAAAAATTACACTTTTATAAACTCCATTTATATCATTTACACGGTAATAATCCAACGTGATATAATCAGAAAGTATATTTAAGCATTTTCTCATTTTTTGGAAATCATTTGCAGTAATTGCCTCTTGAAATCTCTGGATGGCACTCCAAACTATTCGACCTTTTACCTGTGTAGTATCATAGTACTGATAAAATATTTCTTTGTGTGAATGGAGTAAATCAAAAGCAGGGGATGAAATATTATAGTTGGCCTTTTTATTCGTAATTGCACAAGTATTGAATATTATCCTTTGACCTTAATTGATCTGGTTTTTGAGTAGATAAATATTCATTTACGGCTATTGAATCAACCTCATTTGCCTGGTAAAGCATATGGCAATATTCGAAAAGGAAATTGACTGAACGGTCGCCGGCCATATATGTTTCTCTCATTGCCGCAAGAGAGGTTTTGCTGTTGACTGATCTTTCGCAAAAGCTTAGGAATTCATCAATTGTATGAAATCCAATAGCATTACCAAGTATTGTACTGCTGGTATCACAAACAATAGTGGTAGGATAAGATTGCGTTTTATAAATTTTGTTTATTTCTATCCCTTCATCTTTAATTGCATTTATCTTATAGTAAATGAAATTCCTGTTCAGATACTCAAGAACTGACAAATTGGAAAATACATTTTTCTCCATTTTAATGCACGCCCCGCATCCATCTATGTGGAAAAAGAGGAGGATATGTTTATTCTCTTTTTTTGCCTTTTCGAAGACCTGTTCATAAGCATGATTTTGAATCATGAATAGATTTTCTTGCGCATAACTTTGGTTATTAAGCCAAAAAATAATGACTAATGCTACAAAAGTTTTCATCCTGTTTTTGATGTTGATTTGTTCTGTAAATAATTTGTCGGGGTGATTATTACCCCGACAAATTAAGATACAGTCAAAAAACAGCTGAATTTAATTTAGCTGTTTCAGTTTTTGTACATGTCGCAACAGTGGGCCAACAATCGGTGCATCGCCAGGAACTACTCCATCTCTCCGGACTACAGCCACTACCGCATGCACCTGCACAAGTACAGGATGACTCACCTGCTTTTAACACATTGCCATCTGGAATAAGTGTTATTCCATATTGGCTGATGATGGGCTCTCTTTTGTTAGGTGATTCTCTCTCGGTAAGATCTGTACAAGTCATAAAATAAACTCCCTCGGAGGTTTTATGTATTGCAAAGTTGCTAATATTTGCATCTTCAATCCCTTGTGTTTTGAGATAGTTCTCCCATTTTGACTTAAGGGTCAACTCGTTAATAGTAATTTTAGTTTTACCATTTTCAATGTTTCCTATTACAGTTTGCGCATTTAAGTTCATGCCCACATAAAGTAATGCCACTATTAGAAAAGAAAGTTTTTTCATTGTACGTAATTTTGAAATTTCCCGCCCCACTCTTTTCCATCTTGTGAGGCGCAGATGCTTTTCCACTCTCGCAGTCAATTAAATGCTGCTTGCGCAGCCATAACCGGCGCCGGTTCCTTAAAGCCTTATCAGCTTTTTCATTCCATACTAAAATCGGTAAAATATGAGATGCTAACCTTTTGATATTAAAGAATATCATTAAAACTGCCAGGCAGGCCAGGGTTCTGAGCAGTTTATGGTTTCTTTGTCAAGCCTTTCCCGGTTTTGGTTCGTACTTAGTAACATAAAGGTACGAAATCATTTATTAGAATTCCTGGAAAAAAGTGATTTCTTTTTTAAATATTTTTTGGTGACAGTGGAACACTTTGATAATGAATGGTATATGTCTAAAAATATTTTATCTTAAGCTCTTTAAAAAGAAAAATAACAGTGTTGAGGCAACTAAAGATATTAAAATGGGTGAAAAAATCAGCTCGTTTATCTCATCTCCGAACCTAAATAGGAGAGAAATTGATGTAAAATATTTAAGTTAGATTATGATAATTTTACACCAATACAAACTGTAATAAGAATACTAATAAATATTGGTTTTTTGGAAAGTAAAGTGGGCGCAGAATACAGTAAAGAGAAAAGATGTCAGAGGGAAGACATCGGTATTGATTGAAAAATTTCATCTTTAATAAAAAGCAACCCAACTTCGACTCCCGCAACTATGGTTTCCCAAAACTAACCCCGCTCATTAACTCCATCAAGACTTTGAAATTGACCAGCGCGAAAGTCCCAAAGGGCGGTTTAAGTTGATTTATGTGAAAATCAGGGAGAAAGCGAAAGCTAAAGCGAAGAGATAGTGGAAATTGAGTCAAACAGAATGCAGTCATTTTGAGTGAAGGAATTTCAATATTTTGTATTTTTGTGGATAAGTCCACAAAATGAAGGAAGATATTTCTGATTGATTAAAAACCAAGGCTGGTTTTATATTGTACAGCCTTACAAAACCTATTAAAAATGAAACAACTAACCTTAAATATAAACGAGAGTAAATTTCATATATTCCTGGAATTTATCAAAACCCCGGATTACGTTGAGGTTGCTGAACCCGATATGAAATCATTGAGTAAATTTCAAAACAGCCTTAATCAGGTTAAAATGATGCAGGGGAGTAAAATTGAAAAACAATCGGCCAGCGACTTTTTGGATGAATTATTGCATATTTCCATACCAGATTTTAAGAGATATTTCAAGATATTCCTCAGGAAACATCCATTTATAAAATCCAACATGCTGGATGTGGTTGAAATATTTAGAATATTTAAGGTATTTGGAGAAAAACAAAATTAATAAAAACCCAACCAACTTATTTATGGTAAATACCATTTTACAAAAACGGCTTGTCCATTTACTTCTACCATTTTGTGCCATAACTTTTATGGCTGGCTTTACCTCCTGTTCCGGGCTTATCGTTGGAATGTACGGCATGAAAAAGCCCAAGCCGGTAAATGAAGCTACTATAACCCGATACGCCGGCAAATACAATATTCCTACTGCAGATTTGTATGTTATGGATACAAGCTTTATTCCATGGTTACTTGCAAAAGATACTTCTTTGTACAAATGGGAAATTCACAATCATTACCAACCCTTGCAAGCTTTATACTATAACCATAAGGGTGAACTGACCTCCTTTCAGATTAACTGCTATACCGGCGGTTTTCCAAATCTGCAATGGGAACGAGACTCAATTTTCGATGTTTTTCCGCCCCTTAAACAAACCAAAGTGGATAGTCTCGTGCCTTTAGAAAAATTATTGGCTTTCATAGAACCCATAGGCACTGCAAAACCTATTGATGCTTCTGGTTTCGATTACTTTATTGTAGTGCTTTGGAACCGTTTTATGGGGCGGCAAAGCAAGCGTTTAATACGCATAGTTCAACGAAATAGCTTATTGGCAAAAGATTCAAATATCAGAATTGTATACGTAAACACCGACAATAACTTTGCCCATGCAACAATAGAGTAAAATCAGCCCGGATAAAGATTCCGGATAATGCTCCTTTCAGAATCTAAAGGCCATCAGGCGCTCTCATAACGTCACAAACGCATATATGCGTAATTCTCTGCTCATACGTGAGTTCTTAAGTATCCGGATTTTGAATTTTCAGAAGGTCTTATTTAAATACAACATATTGCGTTATTTCATTTAAAAGTTTATTCGTACATTTGAATGCTGTGGTCTGAACATCCCCTCCTGCATGCAGGTTAATGCACAATATGTCCGATCAGGTAATATTCAGATACTTAATTCCCGAGATATGAGGGCAACTTACATTTTACCCGATCAAAAGGCATCAATGATTGAATCATTTATACAATTTGATGCCGACAATGAAGTGCAATCGGTGATTTTTTTAATGGCCGATAAAGATGCTTATGAGTCCACCACACTTGCTTCTGTTTTTAAAAATTTTAATAAGCCCATCATAGGAGGCATATTCCCTGAACTAATTCACAAAGGGGAACGCAAAAGCGAGGGAATTTTAATCATTCAACTTCCTTTTAAGCTCAACACTTTACTTTTTGACCTCACTCAAACTTCGGAGCAATTTTTGTCAAACCTTCATCGTTTTCAGATTGCATCTCCTGACACTCCGAGTTCAGTATTTGTTTTCACGGATGCGCTGGCGCCGCGCAAAGAAGCATTTATCCATGCTTTGTTTAACTTTTATGGAATTTATCCCACTTATATTGGGGGCAGCACCGGGTCACTCAGTTTTCAACCGATTCCCAGCATAATTAACAATGAGGGTATACATCCCAACTCAGCAGTGATTGGTTGGGTAGATAAAAAAATGGCGCTTGGCGTAGCTCATGGATGGAACTCCATTTCTGAGCCACTTAAAATTACCGGGGTGGACAAATACCACCTTACCAGTTTAAACTGGCAGCCTGCTTTTAATGTGTATAAGCGAATTGTAGAAACGCATTCAGGAAGCCGGTTTGATGATGAAAACTTCTTCAGCATAGCACGCTCTTACCCGCTGGGAATTTCGAAAATGGATGCGGAGAAAGTAGTTCGTGACCCATTCAGGGTTTCCGGTGATAGCCTGATACTGGTTGACCAGGTGAATGAGGGAGAATACATCGAAATATTGTGTGGAGATATGAATTCACTCTTGCAGGGAGCCAGGCATGCCCGCCAAATGGCTATAAATCTGCGAACCCCCAACATGGATCAGCAAGGAGTATTTTGTATCGACTGTATTTCACGTGCACTGTTTATGGAACACTCTTTTAATCAGGAATTACAATTGGTAGGTCAGGGTTTGGAAGTGAATGGCATGCTATCCATAGGTGAAATTGCCAATTCGGAAGCATCTTTTCTGGAAATTTATAACAAAACTGTAGTAGTAGGTATATGGTAAATCCTAAAATACAATCTGAAATATTCCTGGAGCTTGTTTTTGCTACCAGCGGTGAAACCGGGGAACAAAAGATACTCGAAAAGACCATTCCCCTATACCTGCGCCGGCTGAATTGTTTTCTTGCCTCCGTACTCAAGTACACTGCGCCGGCATTACAGGAAGTTATGCTTATTCCGCACGTAGCTGCACGTTCTGCCGAATGGACAGAAGTTAAAAATCAGCTCCTGAATCCCGATCTCCGTCACTCTTCTGACACCAAAGTGTTCTGTATAGCCGGAAAGTGTTATTACGCTTTTAGTTTAAATGGTTATGGCATTTTGGTGCTGGGCAGAAAGCAAGCTTTTGATGATTTCTTTCTGCACGAGCTGAAGCCAGTGGTAAGCAGCCTTGGAAAAGTGCTTATGCAAGCAGTTTTAATAAAACAGCGCGAACAGGCTGAATTATGGTTAATAGAAAGTGAAAAGCGACTCAGAACTCTGGCTGATACAACAAGTGCCGGAATTTTTATATACAGCAATCATCGCATTTTATATGCCAACCATGCCGCTGAAACCCTGTGCGGCTTCTCCATGGAAGAGTTGCAGCACAAAAAAATGATTTCAATCATCCACCCGGCCTATCGAAGGCAAATTCTTAAGATGAGAACCATTCCGGGCAGCAGAATGGAAATGAAAATCATCCACAAACACGGGCATGAAGCCATGCTGGAGGTAAACGTAGATTTTATTTTATGGGACGATCAGCCGGCTGCAATTATTTCAGCTTTTGACATCTCGGATCGTAAAAAATTAGAAGATGAACTGCGCCTGGCCAAACAAAAAGCAGAAGAAAGCGACCGGCTTAAATCAGCTTTTCTGGCCAATATGAGCCATGAAATACGAACTCCCATGAATGGCATACTGGGCTTCGCATCTTTACTGAAAGAACCTAAACTTTCAGGCAAAGATATGAAAGAATATATTGAAATAATTGAGCAAAGCGGAATACGAATGCTCAATATTATCAACGATTTAATTGATATTTCCAAAATAGAAGCCGGGCAAATGGAAACCCATTATGCACCCACCAATATAAATGAGCATTTCGATTATCTGTCAGTGTTTTTTGAACCGGAAGCAAAAGCAAAAGGCCTGTCGCTGCAATGTATCTCCAGGTTACCCGACTGCGTTTCTACCATTGTGACCGATGGTGAAAAACTTATGGCTGTTCTTATTAATCTGATTAAAAATGCACTGAAATTTACCAAAACCGGATACGTACATTTCGGTTGCAAAATAGAATCCGGCAGGGTGCATTTCTTTGTAAAAGATACCGGAATTGGCATTCCACGGAACAGGCAACAGGCCATATTCGAACGCTTTATTCAAGCTGACATCAGCGATTCAAGGACAGCTCAGGGTGCCGGGCTGGGACTTGCCATCAGCAAAGCTTATGTTGATTTGCTCAGCGGGAAACTCTCACTTATTAGCGAGGAAAACCAGGGATCGTTGTTTTATTTTGATATTCCACTGATAAATGCCCATCCAAACCAACTTCCCAAAAACAAACAGGTGGACGAATCAACCGCTACTGATGCAAAAACTTTGAAAGTCATTATTGCTGAGGACGACCAGGTATCGCAATTGCTTGTAAATAAAATATGCCTGAAAATGGGTTGTACGGTTTTTTTGGCCACCAACGGACATGAGGTAATACGCCTGTGTCGTGAAAACCCCGATATAGATTTAATTTTCATGGACATACAAATGCCAGGCCTGGATGGTTACGAGACCACAGGTATCATCCGCGAATTTAACCAGGAGGTAACCATCATTGCACAAACTGCCTTTGGCTTTTCCAGCGATAAAGAAAAAGCACTCCAGGCTGGTTGCAATGATTATATTGCCAAACCCGTGGTCCAAAATGTTCTGATAGAGAAAATTCGCAATCTGGTCAGGCAACGTTTATCTGAAAAAATAGGATGATCGGAAAGCATATCGTTGATAATCAATATGAGGGGAATACTGATTTATAATTATTCATAATGAAGAAACTCTCATCAAAGGAAACTGCCTGAACACCTGCATGAAATAATTAAAACTTATACCGTTTTAAATCGTTTACTTTTCATCAGAAAAACCATCGGCAATAAGGCCGGTAAGAATTTAATTGAAAAATAGCCAATATAAAGTTGAAGTTTTTATGGAGGAAATAATTCAAAATATTGAACTTACCTTTCTAAGTACAGATGATTATGCTGATCTGAAAGCAGTAATGCAGAGTGCCTACACTACCATGACCGAGACTTACTGGAAAAAGCATCACATAGAAACGCTTATAAAAAAATTTCCGTTGGGACAGGTAGTGGTTAAGGTTAACGGTCAGTTTGCCGGCTGTGCCTTAAGCATTATTGTAAATCTCGATAAGTTTGGTGATCAGCATACCTACAGACAGATTACCGGAAATTTCACTTTTGATACCCATACTGACGATGGAGATACGCTATATGGAATAGATGTATTTATTAAACCCGAATACAGGGGTTTGCGTCTTGGCCGGCGGCTGTATGATTACCGAAAAGAATTGTGCGAGAAGCTCAACCTGAAAAGTATAGTTTTTGGTGGACGCATTCCGAATTTTCACGAGCATGCCCATGAACTTACCCCAAAACAATACATAGAAAAGGTAAGGATGCGCGAAATACATGACCCGGTGCTCAACTTTCAGCTTTCAAATGATTTCCATCCAATGCGGGTAATGAAGGATTATCTGGAAGGGGATAAGCTATCAAGGGAATTTGCTGTGTTGCTTAAATGGGAAAATATTTATTATGAGAAGCCTAGTACAGAGACGTTTACCCTTAAGAGAATAGTGCGTCTTGGCCTGGTTCAGTGGCAGATGCGTAATTATAAAGATGCAAATGAGCTGATGCAACAGGTGGAATTTTTTGTAGAAGCCCTTAGTGGTTATCGCAGTGATTTCGCACTCTTTCCTGAGTTTTTCAACGCTCCATTAATGGCTGAATACAATCATATGAGCGAGGCAGAAGCAATAAGAAATCTTGCAGGCTTTACCAGTGAACTGGTACAGGAATTTTCAAAACTTTCTATTTCATACAACATCAACATCATTACAGGCAGTATGCCTGAAATTGTAGATGACAGTCTGTACAATGTAGGCTATGTGTGCAAACGTGACGGGTCGGTGGAACGCTACGAAAAATTGCACATTACCCCTGATGAAGCCAAAGTATGGGGCATGAAAGGTGGTACTCAACTAAAAACTTTTGATACCGATTGCGGTAAAATTGGCGTACTGATCTGTTATGATGTGGAATTCCCTGAATTGAGCAGGTTACTGGCTGCCGAGGGAATGGACTTTCTGTTTGTACCCTACCTCACCGATACTCAGAACGGATTTTCCAGGGTAAGGCACTGCGCCCAGTCGCGAGCCATTGAAAACGAATGTTTTGTGGCCATTGCCGGCAGTGTGGGAAACCTGCCCAAAGTGCATAATATGGATATTCAATATGCTCAATCCATGGTATTTACACCCTGTGACTTTGCCTTTCCCACCAATGGTGTAAAAACAGAAGCTACGCCAAACACGGAAATGATATTGATCTCGGATGTAGACGTTGACCAATTGCGGGAATTACATAATTTTGGAAGCGTCCGGAATTTAAAAGATCGCCGGACCGATATTTTCAGCCTGACAAGAACTGATGCAAAATCATAAAAACCGGAATCGGGTTATGTCCGGTTTTCCAGAAAAAATTATTATTTTTGCATTTTACACCCATAGGCTACAGCAAAAGGGCTTTTTTTAAAGCCATCGGGAAAATTGCGTCAGGCCTGTTTCATTTTGATCTGAAATTCTTTGAAGGCGTTTTCTCATTATCTGGCATTTGTTCCGGCCTTCATTATTCCAACATATTGAATACGAAAAATTTGTTGTATTCATTCGAAATCTAATAAAAAACCTATGTTAACATTTAAAAAAATTACCAGCGATGCTGATTTTGATTCTAAACTCAGCCGTGAAACTTTCGTAGATTTCTTATACCAACACCTGGACCAGTTTGGGGATTCAAAACAAGCCATCAATAAGTGTATTGATTTTGCCTTTGGCATAAATGGTGGCATGGGAGGATTCCTTTATGCTGCTTACCAGGGCGATCAGTTGGTAGGTGTAATTGTCTTCAACAATACGGGTATGTCAGAATTTATACCTGAACATATACTGGTATATATTGCAGTAGATGCTAAGTTCAGGGGCAAAGGTTATGGTCGTGAAATTGTTGAAAAAGCACTGAAAGACTGCCCGGGCAATGTAAAATTGCATGTTGAATATGAAAATCCCGCCAAACGGTTATACGAACGCATTGGTTTCACCAGCAAATATGCTGAAATGCGCTTAAACAAGAAATAACCCCGGATCGTGCACTTTAGAGTAGTGTTTCATTGAGATTATATCAAATTTTCTCCCGGCAGTAATTGCGGGAGAACCCCGGCTTTACGAAAAACCCACTTCAATGCATTGGATTGATCTGAGTATATTCATTTTATATATGTGCCTGCTGATTGGTATAGGCATATATTTTATGCGTCGCAATAAAAATGCTGATGACTACTTTGTAGGTGGCCGAAATATGAGCAGCCTGCATGTGGGTTTATCGGTGGTAGCTACAGATGTTGGCGGGGGATTTTCAATAGGTCTGGGCGGACTTGGGTTTGTAATGGGCCTTTCAGGCAGTTGGATGTTATTTACCGGTCTTATCGGCGCCTGGCTTAGCGCTGTGTTTCTCATTCCCAAGGTGAGTAAACTCGAAAACTTCAAAGAACTTTATACTTTTCCTCAAATTTTTGCCCGTTTGTACAACAAGCGCGTGGCATTTACCGCCGGTATTATATCAGCCATTGGTTACATTGGATTTACTGCCTCACAAATACTGGCTGGTGCCAAACTGGCATCAGCTTCTTTCGTAAGTCTGAATATGGATACGGCCTTGCTAATTATGGGCATTATTGTAGTGGTATATACCTTCCTGGGCGGAATGAAGGCCGTAATTTACACCGACACCGTGCAATGGCTGGTATTGATGGCGGGATTGATATTCATTGGTATACCGCTGGGTTATATTGCCGTGGGCGGTTATGATAGCATTCGTGCTACGGTTGACCCTGAAATGTTTTCATTTACCAACCTCACCTGGCAACAAGCCGTTAAGTGGAGTGTTACCATTATCCCCATTTGGTTTGTAGGCATGACTTTATATCAGCGGATTTTCTCCTGCCATGATAAAAAGACTGCTCAACGTGCCTGGTATATTGCAGGCTTTTTCGAATATCCGGTAATGGCTTTCATGGGTGTGCTGCTAGGCTTATTTTCACGCGTGGCAGCCGACCAGGGTATGTTTGCCTACCTGGGGTACGATGCCATACATCAGCTTGACCCGGAAATGGGATTGCCCATGCTTTTACGCACCGTACTCCCGGTTGGACTTATGGGTCTTATGATGTCGGCTTATTTCTCGGCCATCATGTCTACCGCCGACAGTTGTCTGATAGCCGCTTCCGGCAACCTGGTCACTGATATCATTGGACGTTTCGTAAATTTCGGCTCCTCCCACAAACGGATACTGCTGCTCTCTCAATTTATGACATTGATATTGGGCATATTTGCACTCTTTCTGGCTTCCAATATGCAAAATGTGCTCGAGTTGATGCTCTATTCTTATGCCTTTATGGTATCCGGATTATTTGTTCCGGTTATCGGAGCTTTTTATTGGAAAAAAAGCAGCGCAACCGCTGCCTTGTGGGCCATGTTGATCGGAGGAGGTACTACCATAACGCTGATTATTGCCCATCCTACCCTGCCGTTTGGATTGGATCCGAACATTTTCGGGATCACAGCCTCTGCTTTGATTTTTATCATTTTCAGTCATATTTTCCCTTCCCGGGAAGCCAAACCAAACATCCCACTAAATGGACTGGCAAAAGCTTGAAAGAGAATTAATTTCCCTTCGTCATCAACTGCATCGCGAACCTGAATTGTCGGGAAATGAAGTAAAGACTGCCCATAAAATCGAAGCTTTTGCCCGTAAATACACTCCGGATCAGTTAATTACCGGGCTGGGTGGCCATGGTATTGCCGCCATTTATAATGGCAAAAAGCCCGGTCCAGGCGTGCTCATCCGATGTGATATGGATGCACTGCCGATTCAGGAAATCAATGAGGACCTGGAATACAGATCAACTACGGCAGGCCTTGCCCATAAATGTGGTCACGATGGCCATATGGCAATAGCAGCAGGATTGTTACCCTTGCTTGCCGAAAACAAGCCTGAAAAAGGCCGGGTAGTCATACTGTTTCAACCTGCAGAAGAGACTGGTCAGGGAGCTGAAAAGGTAATTAAGGATCCTGAATTTGATCAGATAAAACCGGACTTTTGTTTCGCACTCCACAACTTACCGGGATTTGCCTCAGGAAGCATCATTATAGGGAAAAACACTTTTGCATCAGCTTCCGTTGGTTTAATTGTTAAGCTCAATGGTCGGACTGCCCATGCTGCAGAACCTGAAAAAGCCATTACACCTGCACCGGCTATCGCCGCGTTAATCGGGCATTTGCCTGAACTGGCCAACCCCGGTGAAATCAGAGACTTTTCGCTGCTTACTATCATTCATGCACGCATTGGCGAACGTGCCTTTGGAACTACCCCTGGTTATGCTGAATTGATGGCTACGCTTAGAGCCTATACCAATGATCAACTTGAAGCGCTGTGCATAAAGGTTACAGCGGTAATTGAAGAGGTGGCGAAAACCAACCACCTGAAAACCGGATTGCAATGGGTGGAAGCTTTCCCGGCAACGGTAAATAATGACGAATGTAACCAACAAGTCATTAGTGCTGCAAAGTCTCTTATTTACCCTGTTGAACATTTAGCATTGCCCTTTCGCTGGTCAGAAGACTTTGGGCATTTCACCCATAATTTTAAAGGAGCACTCTTTGGATTGGGTTCAGGTACAAACCAACCCGAACTTCACCATCCAGCCTATAACTTCCCAGATAAAATCATTTTAAATGGGACAAAAATTTTTCATCAGATAATCAAGCAATTAAATGGCTAATTATGTTTAAATCATCCATCATTGAAATTAGTGAATCCGCAGTAAATCAAAATATTGAATTTATAAGATCCATGCTCCACGAAGGTGTTAAGTTATCCTGTGTAGTTAAGGGAAATGCATACGGACACGGACTAAAAGAATATATTCCCCTGGCTGAAAAGGCCGGCGTGGATCATTTCTCCGTGTTTAGTGCCGACGAAGCCTATGAAGTTAAAAATGTTTGTCACCCAGCAACAGACATCATGATCATGGGATATACCGACGATCAGGCTTTAAGTTGGTGCATTGAACAGGGTGTTGAATTTTATGTCTTTGATTTTAACCGACTCAACAAGGTAGCGGAGGTAGCCGAATCTTTGAACAAAAAAGCAAAAATTCATATTGAGATAGAAACCGGTTTTAACCGTACAGGCTTTGATACGAAAGAATATGTTGATGTGTTGAAATTTATAAAAACCCATGCCTCATCCATTGACTTTGAAGGTTTGTGTACCCATTATGCAGGCGCAGAAAGCATTGCCAATTATGTGCGCGTACAAAGCCAGTTGAAAAAATTCAATCAGGCACGTAAGCGGGCTGAAAAAATGGGTATTACTCCCAGGAGGTATCACACGGCATCTTCAGCAGCTACCATCGCATATCCCAAAACACAAATGGATATGGTTAGAATTGGTATCCTTCAGTTTGGTTTCTGGCCAACGCCTGAAACCCATGTACAATATATCAACAAACATGGTGAACCACGACAACCCCTGCAACGTATTCTAACATGGAAGTCAAAGATTATGAGTTCAAAGATTATAAAAGCAGGCGAGTTTATAGGCTATGGTACCTCATATTTAGCCATCACCGACAAGGTGATTGCAACGATACCGGTGGGTTATGCACATGGCTTCCCCCGAAGTTTAAGCAATATGGGCAGGGTGCTCATTCACGGAAGGCGGGTAGGAGTGGTAGGTACAGTTAACATGAACATTATGACTGTTGATGTTACCGCACTGGAAGAAGTAAAACCCGGCGATGAAGTAGTCATAATTGGTCATCAGGGTCAGCTCGATATCTCTGTGGCATCATTTAGTGAACTCAGCGCCCAGGTAAACTACGAAACCCTTACCCGGCTTCCGGCAAACATCCGAAGAAAAGTTGTGGAATAAGCCAGTAAGTTGAACATTCGGTAAAGCAGAGAGTTACACTATTATAAAAGTACCATTAATAACAACATCACAATTAGTTTTCAATGAGATCAATCCAACCCAATCCCGTTTATTCACTGATTTTAGGCTGTATTGCAGCACTGGCATTTGTACTGCCTGTAAAACACAGCACTGCCCAGATTGTGGCTGACCACACCGCAGTTGCCAAATTCGAAAACATTCCTCAAGCTTATCTGGAAAAGGTCAAAGAGATGTGGCTAATCCTTGCCGGCGAATCACATTCCAGTGCTTATCGAATTGGAGCCAGACTACTTGAACAGCAATACCCCGACTATGCTGTAAAGACCCGTGAATCAGGTACACCCGATCCTTACTCCGACCAGTACTTAAGGCTAAGCCGGGCAACCTGGGGCGACCTGAACAATGCTTCCGGGTGGATTTATAATTATGGGGAAGAAGACTGGTTTACCGGACCCCGCGCCGTGGAACGCACAAAAGCCCACCTCACCTATTGTAATACAAACAATCTGGAAATTGCTGCCATGGGATTTGGCTGGTGCTGGGACATGACGGGTACCAACTGGCCTGCGGGCACTCCCGATCCGGTATATCAGGTGCGCTGGGCAGGCAGAACCGAATATGGCCCCCAGGGCAACAAGCGCTGGGGCCTGGATGATGAAGATTTTGAATTAACAGGAAATACCATAAATATGGATACCTACCTCATTACCACCACCGAATATGATGAGTATTGCACCCAGAACGGCTATCCAACCAGGGTTTTCTTTACTACAGGGCCAGTGGATGGAAATGAAAATCTGAATGAAAATGGTTATCAGCGATTCCTTAAACACGAAAAAATCAGAAATTATGTGAATAATGACGGCCGCCGGATTTTATTCGATTATGCCGATATACTTTGCTATAACGACAGTGATGAACGGCATGAAGTATCCTGGACCGACTATGCAGGGACATTGCAAACTTTTCAGGCCATTCATCCCGATAATATGATTGATCTTGACGGCACCTACCAGGAAGATGGCGACCACATTGGTGAACGGGGTACTGTTCGTTTGGCTAAGGCAATGTGGTGGATGCTGGCCCGCATGGCAGGCTGGGATGGTTCCACCGTAGGATTAAACACAACAGATCCACCGGCAAATCCGACAATTTATCCCAACCCGGTATCTGATTACATGTTTGTAGAGACGGAAAAACAATGGAAAAATGCCAGTTTTCAATTATTGGATATGAACGCCAGGATTCATCAATCCGGCACTGCCAATGGCACTCAATTAAAGCTTGATATCAACGATCTGGATAAGGGCGTATATGTACTTCGCATTGAGGATGAAGGAATTAAATACCATCATAAATTGATTAAAATTTAAACTACTCCTCTGCATATCCCAGTTCAATGGAAGGATTCCAAAATAATTCTTCGAAGTTAATAACGCAATCGTCTTCCACTGCAATGCCTTCATTTTCAAGCAATTGTTGCATCATTCCGGCACTCCCGAAATGAGCTTTCCCGGTAAGTAATCCATTACGGTTAACTACCCGGTGAGCAGGAATCTGTTGGTCAGACAGATGAGAAGCATTCATCGCCCAACCCACCATGCGCGCTGATCCACCACTGCCCAGATAGTTTGCAATGGCTCCAAAACTGGTAACCCGCCCGTAAGGAATCAACTGTACCACCTGGTACACACGCTCAAAAAAGCCATCCTTTGTTCTTGAAGACGCCATTATTTTTGTTTTACTGTCAGGTATTAATTCCTTCTCATAAAATCAGCCTCCGTCAGGTATAGAAGAATGCGGAATGATTATTTCAATTGAAACCTTAGATATTTAATTGGTTTGCCTTCTGCCAGAAATAACTTTTCGTAATGTGTAAGGGTTAACATTACATCATCATCAAGATTACTGTTATATAAATCAAAAGTATGCATCAGTAAATGATGATTGCCTTCATTTATTACCTCAAGGGTATATTCAAAGAGTTCGGTATTATCTGTTTTAAGATGAATAATGCCTCCTGGTTGTAAAAAGCCTGCATACCGGCTCAGGAAAAGGGGAGAGGTGAGTCTCTTGCGGGGTTTCACCGGTTGCGGGTCGGGAAAAGTGATCCAGATGGAATCCACTTCATTCTCCCCAAAGGCATGTTCAATAAAATCGATTCGGGTGCGTAAAAAACCAACATTTCTGATTCCATCTTCTATTGCTGTTTTGGCACCCCGCCATATACGTGCACCCTTAATATCAACACCCAGATAATTATTGTGAGGATATCGTTTTGCCAGGGCCAGCGTATATTCTCCCTTGCCACAGCCCAATTCCAGCGTGATGGGATGAGTGTTGCCAAAAAATCCGGCCCATTTTCCCTTTAAGGGGAAGTTATGGTGTATTTCATCAAAGGAAGGCTGAACTACGTGTGGGAAAGTAGCGGTTTCGGCAAACCTTTCCTGCTTCTTTTTAGGCACAATGCTTGGATTGAATAAAACAATGACTTTGGTGCTACAAAAATATTAATAATCCAATATTGCACACCCTAATGCTGTCTATTTAATTGCATAGCCCGAATTGCAGGATTTCAGCCCTTATTGTCGATCATATTCAAATAAAATTCAATCTCCTTCTGAGGCGACCCAAAAACTCAACATCAATGCCGGCAACTGGCCTGCAGGCATCTATATGATTCGTCTGGATAATGGCACAGCCATCAGCAGCCGCAAAGTAAGTGTGAGCAGATAATTACAGTATCCAATAAATACTAAAAAACCTCCCGGTGATGATCATCGGGAGGTTTTTTGTTAATATTAATTGGTTACAATAAAAAATCCTGAAAATTATCCTGATGAATGGTAAAAAATTCACCTCCATAAGTGTCCGCCCACGTTTGGGGGATTTTGGCATTTTGGCTTTTAACCTTGATCTCGAAAGCACTTAAACGCCCATTTCGTTCTTCAATGTAATCAATTTCAGCACCGGTATAAGTCCTCCAAAAATAGGACAGCGTATTAAGATTATTGTATGATAAGTATTTAATACGTTCGGCAATAACAAAGTTTTCCCACAAAGCGCCCATATCATTGCGAAAATCGAAAGTTGAAAAATTATTAATCAGGCTGTTGCGGATCCCCGTATCCCAAAAATAAATCTTCTGCTTTTTGCTGATCTCTTTTCGCAGATTCCTCGAAAAACCTCCCAATCGAAATACAATGAATGATTTTTCGAGCAGATCAATATAGCCATCAACCGTAGCCTGGTCAATATTTAAATTTTGACTAAGCTCCCGAATCGAAACTTCTGAACCTATCTGAAAAGCGAGTAACTTTAATAAATCCCTAAGTTTTGAAGGATTTCGAATTGCAGAGAGTTCAAATATATCTTTATAGAGATATGCAGTAGAAAGTTCGGTAAGATGTTTTTCCTTACCAATAGCACTATCAAATGCCCGTAAACCAGGATACATCCCATAAATCAAATAAGTGCTTAGGGAATCTTTCAGCTCAAAAATATTCATTTCCTTATGTAGCTCACACAAGGCAAGAGGAAATAACTTATAAGTTATTGTGCGACCTGTAAGTGGTTCGTTTAGTTGATTGGCCAGATCGAACGAAGAAGAACCTGTTACCAGTATCTTCAGATCAGGCATATTGTCATGTATTATTTTCAGATTTATCCCAATATTTGGAATACGCTGAGCCTCATCAATAAACAAACAATCATATCCTTCGATAAGTAATTTCATCTGCTGAAAATCTCTCGAAGACAGTGTTTCAATATATTTTAGCTCATCTGCATTAATTTTCAGCACCCTGCCTTTCAACCCGGAAATAACTGCATTTGATAAGGTGGTTTTGCCTGTTTGCCGTGCCCCGTAAAGAATAACAATCTTATTTGCTTTCTGAAGGGATTCGCTCACATCATCAAGGATTTTTCTTTGAATCATAGCACGTTTTTGATTGCAAATATAAACAAATAACACATGGCGAACAAGTCTATTCGATATATTCACGTGAATTTGAAGATCATATTCAGTAAATTCACGTGAATTTGAGGAATATCTACTTTTAGGTTGATTTAAAAACCTTAACAATAATGGATTAAACAACAGAGGTATATCGAAATTGCCAATTGCTTATTTGCCTATTGTCAACTTATCAATTAAATCAGAAGCAATCATCAATCAACTTATCATCCGCAAAATTAGGCAAGGTTACCTTGAGTAAAGGCTCTTCAAGCATGGCACGTTTGATGGCAAAAACTGCGCCTTCGTTGCGGGCCCAGGAGCGGCGCGAAATGCCGTTGTTTACATCCCAGTGCAGCATGGAGCGCAGACGGCGGTCGCTGTCGGCACTACCGTCCAGCAACATGCCAAAGCCCCCATTGATTACTTCGCCCCAGCCAACACCACCGCCATTGTGAATGGAAACCCACGTAGCTCCGCGGAAGGCATCACCAATCACATTCTGAATGGCCATATCCGCGGTAAAGCTACTGCCATCGTATATATTGGAAGTTTCGCGGAAGGGAGAATCGGTGCCGGAAACATCGTGGTGATCGCGGCCCAATACCACCGGGGCGCTGAGACGGCCGTCGGCAATGGCTTTGTTGAAAGCAGCGGCAATTTTAATGCGTCCTTCAGCATCGGCATACAGTATGCGTGCCTGTGATCCCACCACCAGTCGGTTTTCCTTGGCCCCATTTATCCACTGAATATTATCCTTCATCTGCTGGCTGATCTCAGCCGGAGCAGTGGCGGCAATTTCTTCGAGCACCTGCATGGCAATGTGGTCGGTGGTGTCAAGGTCTCCGGATTTGCCCGAGGTGCATACCCAGCGGAACGGCCCGAAACCGTAATCGAAGCACATGGGACCCATAATGTCCTGAACATAGGAGGGGTAGCGGAATTTACCGTCACTTTTAAAAATATCGGCCCCTGCCCTACCCGATTCCAGCAGGAAAGCATTGCCGTAATCAAAGAAGTACATTCCTCTTTCACTCAATGTATTGATGGCAGCAACCTGCCGTATCAGGGATTCGTGTACCCGTTTTTTAAATTCTTCGGGCTGATGTGCCATCATATCATTGGCAGCTTCATAGCTAAGCCCTGCAGGATAATAACCTCCAGCCCAGGGATTGTGCAGGGAAGTCTGATCCGATCCCATATCCACATGAACGTTGCGTTCAGCCAACCGCTCCCACAGGTCAACAATATTTCCAAGATAGGCAATGGAGCGCGCCTGTTTCAAATCCATGTATTTAAGGGCCAGGTCAATGGCGGTATCCACATTGTCAGAAATCTCATCCACCCATCCCTGGCTGTGACGCTTATTGGCCGCATGAGGGTTAACTTCGGCACAAATGGTTACCACTCCGGCAATATTTCCGGCTTTGGGCTGGGCGCCGCTCATCCCGCCAAGGCCCGAAGTAACAAACAACCTGCCTTCAGGACCTTCGCCATGTCTGGCAATTTTGCGACTGGCATTCAGCACGGTGATGGTGGTGCCATGCACAATGCCCTGCGGGCCGATGTACATATACGAACCGGCCGTCATCTGGCCATACTGTGAAACGCCCAACGCATTAAATTTTTCCCAATCATCGGGTTTTGAGTAATTTGGAATTACCATACCATTGGTCACCACCACGCGGGGCGCATCTTTGTGCGAGGGGTACAATCCCATGGGATGACCCGAATACATAACCAAAGTTTGCTCATCAGTCATTTCAGCAAGGTACTGCATGGTTAAAAGGTACTGCGCCCAGTTCTGGAAAACTGCGCCATTGCCGCCGTAGGTAATAAGCTCATGCGGATGCTGAGCCACGGCAGGGTCAAGGTTATTCTGAATCATCAGCATAATGCCGGCTGCCTGTGCCGACTTTGCCGGGTACTCACCAATAGGCCGCGCATACATTTCATAATTCGGGCGGAGACGATACATATATATACGCCCGTATTTGCGAAGTTCTTCTGCAAATTCGGGAGCCAGTTCCGAGTGATGTTTCGGGTCGAAATACCGAAGCGCATTGCGCAGGGCGAGTTTCTTTTCTTCCGGAGTAAGAATATCCTTGCGTACCGGAGCATGGCTGACAGACGAGTCAATGGCTTTGGACGATGGAAGCGTTTCGGGAATGCCGGCAAGTATGGCCTGCTGAAAATCAGAGAGTGACATAGTATAATGATTTACAAATTGATAATTCTATGCGGCAAAGGTAATAAAGGATTGTGGATTTACCTTCGGTGAGCTCCGATTCGAATTGCGGATTGCGGATTTTAAAGACCCGCGCAATGGCCAGCCTAAGGCGGGCAGGCGAGATGACGCAAAGAAACGCAAAGTAATATTTTGAGGATGTAGAATTTAGTACTACCCTACTTTAAAACGATAAGCTTTTTTTGTAAGGTTATAACTTCCTGACCCAACAGGTTTTCCGGTGCCAGAACGGTTCCGATCCCGATAGCAATCGGGACTATCGGAGAAGGCATCCTGTTAGGTCTAGTTTTTCTCTTATTAACCATCAAAAATTTCCCTTCCCGGATTTTTCCCGCATCGCAATGCTTGAAATCTCCATTGGGGAATTAAATGATTTAACCTTCGCTTTGTAACGGACATCGCGTGAGCAACACCACCAATAGGTCGCTTGAAATTTAATTTTAATGCCATGATTATAAGAAAATATGTAGTACCTTTGTAATTACATTTATACAAAACAACATGGAACTATCCATAATTCAAATAGGAAATTCAAAAGGGTTCAGGCTTAGCAAAACTTTGATTGAAAAATACAACATCAAAGACAAAGTTGAACTCATTCTTGAAGAAGGGCATTTTATTATAAAACCCATTTCATCTCCAAGAAAAGGATGGGAAAAGGCCTTTAAAGAAATGAATGAGCACGGTGACGACCAATTATTGTTCAACGATATTTTTGATGAAGAAAATCTCGAAGAATGGAGTTGAGCCAATATCAAATTGTCCTGGTGAACCTAGACCCGACAATCGGGAGTGAAATAAAAAAGACCAGACCATGCGTTATCATTTCGCCAAATGAAATGAATAAATACCTCCAGACAATTGTTGTTGCCCCAATGACCACTACTTCAAGAAAATATCCAACAAGAATCGAAGTAAAACACGATAGTAAAATTGGATGGACTGTAATTGATCAAATCCATACTATTGACAAACAACGTATTGTCAAGATATTGGGAAGGCTTTCAAAACCCGAAGTAAAAGAAGTCAAATCAGTAATGAAAGAAACTTTTATTGACTGATAAACGAATTTCCAAATAAGAATTAGCCTGGCAAAGAAAAGCTTACCGGATATTTCCTACATAGCGATGCATAAATTATCCGATATTTTATACATTGGACTGTAGGAATTATCCAATTTATGATTATCTTTGGTGAATTAAAACCTAAGATCATGTTTTACGAAAGAGAAATTTACGGTCAGATTAAGTTACACATTGAAAAAAAAGAGTTTACCGTAATAACAGGTGCCCGGCAGGCAGGGAAGACCAGCCTGCTTAGAAAACTTTATAGCGAGCTTAGAAAAGAAGGCAAAAGTGTTTCTTACCTTTCAATGGAGGATCCCGGGATTCTGGCAGCGGCAAATGAGCATCCTGAACAAATTTTCAAATTCTCATCCAGACCTAAAAACCCATTAACAGATGGAATCACGCAGAAAATCTTTGTATTGATTGATGAAATTCAATACCTGACTTCCCCTACCGGGTTCTTGAAATATTTATATGATACTTATGCTGAAAATCTGAAACTTGTAGTTACAGGCAGCAGTGCTTTTTATCTGGACATCCGTTTTAAAGACTCTTTGGCAGGCAGAAAACGCATTTTCTTGCTAGAAACGTTGAACTTTGATGAGTATCTGCTCTTTAAAAATCAGCAATCACTCATAGAGGAATTAGTCAAAATACGCAACAGCAAGGAATATATATCTCCTTTTGTTGAACCCCTGAATCAATATCTGGAAGAATACATAATTTATGGGGGTTATCCGGCTGTAGTTCTGGAGTCGGATTTTAAAGACAAAAAAGCCCGCCTAAGCGAATTGAGAAATTCATTCATCAAAAAAGATATTCTTGAAGCAGGTCTTGGAAATGAGGAAGCTTTTTTCAGGATGATGAAATTGCTCGCATCCCAAACAGGTAACCTTGTAAATAGAAGCGAATTATCTTCTACATTGCGCATAGATGCCCGCACTGTTGAAAACTACCTTTATGTAATGCAAAAATGCTTTCACATTGTGCTAATCAGGCCATTTTTTAGCAATTTAAGAAAGGAACTGGTAAAGATGCCAAAAGTCTATTTCAATGATACCGGGTTAAGGAACACGCTGTTAAATAATTTTAGCCCAATCGCCGACCGCACTGACAAGAGAGCTTTACTTGAAAATTACCTTCTAAAACGACTATCGGCCATTTACGGTCACGATGAAGTAATGTTCTGGAGAACGGCATCAGGCCATGAAGTTGATTTTGTTATTAAAGAAGGCCAAACCAGAAAGGCTTTTGAAGCCAAATTTGGAAATCAGAAACCCAATCATACTGCCGTAAAAGCGTTTAAAGATGCCTATCCGGATTTTTCTTTCCAAACCCTAAGTTGGCGGCCAGGCGATGAAAATACCTGGATATTAAAGATTTGACATAAAGGACGATTGTTTTTTTGAATCCTGAATAATTAGAAAAGGCGAAAATCCCTACTTTTACCAGTTAGTTAAAGAAAGCCACTAAGGCACAAAGACTTGAAGTTACACAAAGATATTTTTACCAATAACCATGCATAAGAATGGCTTTGAGTTACCTTCGTAAATCATAGTGCCTTTGTGGCTTGAGGCCAGCACGCACTCACAATTTCAATAATAAGGTTTGAAGATCAAATAAGGTTAAGGGGTTTGGGGGACATATCGCATTACTAAGGTTTTTAAGATAAAATAAGGTCGATTTAATTCATTACTTTTACCAGTTAAAGAATGCCACGAAGACACGAGGTTGCACTAAGAGATTTTTAATTTTTAAGTATAAAATATCGATAATGTATAGGTTTTAAAATGAACTTAGTGATTCTTAGTGCCTTTGTGTCTTTGTGGCAAAAAATCTCATAAATGAAAACACCCGCAGCATTCAGGGCTGAGGCCCATCGTATGGCCGACCGCATGGCCGACTATTTTGAGCAGATTGAACAATATCCCGTAAAATCGCAGGTAAAGCCGGGCGAGATACTGGGGCAATTACCTGCTACCCCGCCCGGGCAGCCCGAGAGCATGGCGCAGGTGATGGCGGATTTCGACCGGATTATCCTTCCGGGGATTACCCATTGGCAGAACCCGAACTTTTTCGCCTTCTTCCCGGCCAATTCAAGCTATCCGAGTGTCTTGGCCGAGATGCTTACCGCGGCATTGGGCCAGCAGGGCATGATTTGGGAAACCTCGCCCGCTGCTGCCGAGCTGGAAGAACGCGTGATGGAATGGCTGAAACAGATGTGCGGGTTGCCTGACAATTGGACAGGCGTAATACAGGATACTGCATCAGCTTCTACACTTGCTGCCTTGCTTACTGCACGCGAAAAAGTCACCGGGTTCAGGGTGAACGAGGAAGGATCTTCAGACACGGACAAACTACGGGTGTATTGCTCCACCGAAACCCATTCTTCCATCGAAAAAGCGGTGAAAATTGCCGGAATTGGACGTAAGAACCTCGTAAAAGTGGCCGTCGATAAAAATTTCTCCATGCAATCCTCTGCTTTGCACGATACCATAGAAGCTGACCTGGAAGCCGGGTTTCAGCCGCTTTGTGTAATTGCAACCATTGGCACCACCGGTTCAACGGCGGTGGACCCTATCCGGCAAATTGGCAAAATTTGCAGCAAAAACAATATTTGGCTGCATGTGGATGCCGCTTATGCGGGCACAGCAATGGTGCTGCCCGAAATGCGGCACTTTGCCGATGGCCTCGAACTGGCTGACAGCTACGTGTTTAACCCACACAAATGGATGTTTACCAATTTTGACTGCTCCGCGTATTTTGTGCGCGATCCCCAAATGCTGATTCGCACTTTTGAAATACTTCCTGAATACCTGAAAACCCGCACCCGAGGTCAGGTGAACGATTACCGCGACTGGGGCGTAGCCCTTGGCAGACGTTTCAGGGCGCTGAAACTATGGTTTGTCATCCGAAATTTTGGCGTGGAGGGCATACGGCAGAAAGTGCGGCTTCATTTGGAACTGGCACAATGGCTGGCCAGTGAAATCAGGCAATCTGCTGACTTTGAATTACTGGCGCCGGTCGATTTTAGCCTGGTATGCTTCCGTTATCTGCCTTCCGGAATAACCGATGAAGCCAGCATCAACGAAATAAATGAGCAATTGCTTCAAACCCTGAATGCCGGCGGCAAATTGTACATGACGCACACCAAACTCAATGGGAAATATACTTTACGGATGGTAATTGCCCAGACTTACGTTGAAAAACATCACGTGGAAAATGCCTGGAAACTCATCCGGGAAACCGCCGGAAAGATATAAATACGTAAACTTGTATTCAAAATGAATTCACTATGAAAGAACACTGGGATGAGCGGTATTCCGCTGAGTCATACATCTATGGCACCCACCCGAATGCCTGGTTTGCCGCCAAAATTGAGGGATTATCCCCTGGGAAACTGCTACTGCCCGCCGAGGGCGAAGGTCGAAACGCCGTTCATGCCGCTGTGAAAGGCTGGGAAGTTACGGCATTTGATCAAAGTGTGGAAGGCCGGAAAAAAGCTCTGAAACTGGCGGCTGAAAAAGGAGTAAACATTGAATATGACATTCACGATTTAAGCGAATTTGCAGGCAAAAAAGAACATTTTGATGCCATAGCGCTGATTTTTGTGCATATGCCGGCCGAAATAAGGCAAACGGCACATCACAAGCTGTTGAAAAGCCTGAAACCGGGTGGTCACCTGATTCTGGAAGCCTTCACCAAAACGCAACTTAAAAATACAAGTGGCGGTCCACGCACTGAGATGTTGCTTTATGATTGCGAACAAATAAAGCAGGATTTTATCTCATTGGAGTTGATTGAGCGCTCTGAACTAACGGTGCACCTGGATGAAGGTCCGCTGCATCAGGGGGAAGCGAATGTTATACGACTGTTCGCCAGAAAAGTATGATCTGGTAACCGAGGATTATAAAAGTCATTTTTTTATGAAAATTTTGCTAACCCCATGAAAGAGGTTTTCAAAGAATACCCTACAACATAAAGATTGGCGTGATGCAGTATTTCTAAAAATAAGAAGGAACTCTATCGCTAAAAAGTCGTATATTTGATAAAAATATCAGTGATGAAAACATTGCGTTTTAGAACAAAAGTTTCAAAAGCGGGGACTATTCGTCTGCCCAAAGACGCTGCATTGAATGACAAGGAAGTAGATGTTATTATAATTCCTAAAGTCAAACGAATTGGAAAAACACTGAAAGCTACGGATTTTGTTGAAAAATGGAAAGGTTTTCTATATCCAATGGAAAGTAATGACTCGAAATTTGATTATCGGATGGAGAAAAATTGAAATAATAGTATCCAGAAACAAATCCGACTTTATAGATGCTGGTTTAGAGATTCTGACTCCAAAAGAGTTAACTGATAATCAATAATTACGAAAACGTGTTTCAATAAAAATTACTGCAATTGGCAATCCGAAACCTGAATTTTATGAAGCTTTTTTTTATCCCGATTACTAAGGATTGATTAATTTTGAGCCTAAAATCGTCGGTCAAATAAAATTGATTTACCCAGGACAATAATCTCAATATATTTATGAGAAACTTAGCATTGCTAATCACAACACTTTTTGCCATTTCCTATTCCTCTTTTGCAGAACAAGGCAGTAAAGAAGATCGCCTCCAGAAGAAAGCAGCCCGCATCCACGCCAAAGCATTTACCATTGATTCTCATAATGATACACCGATGTGGTTTACCGATTCCACCTATAATTTTGGCGTTAACCATGCCAATATGCGTCCCCGCAACCGGGTTGATGTCCCACGTATGGAAGCCGGCGGACTGGATGCCGCATTTTTTGCTGTGTTTATCGGGCAGGGAGACCGTAGCCCCGAAGGCAACGAAAAAGCCCTGGAGCAGGCGCTGGAAACGTTTGAAGCCATTCACAGAAATGTAAAACTCAACAGCGAAAAGGCAACCATCGCGCTAAGCGCAGATGACGGACCGGCCATCGCCAAAGAAAATAAACGGGCGATTTATATAGGTATTGAGAATGGCTATCCTATTGGTAACGACCTCTCGAACATTGAACGATTTCACAAGCTGGGCGCTCGATACATCACCCTATGTCATTCGGATAACAATGATATCTGCGATTCTTCAACCGACACCCTGGAGCATAATGGTGTAAGCGATTTTGGCGAAAAGGTAATTACTGAAATGAACCGCGTGGGCCTGATGGTGGATGTTTCGCATATTTCCGACAAATCATTTTACGATGTGCTGGAGCTAAGCAAGGCCCCGGTGATTGCTTCACACTCCTGTGCCAGGGCCTTGTGCGACAATCCACGTAACCTGAGCGATGATATGCTGAAGGCGCTTGCCGCGAAAGACGGGGTAATACAAATGTGCATACTGAGCAGTTATGTAAAAACTCCACTGCCTAACCCTTCCCGCGATTCGGCACGAAATGCTTTACATATCAAATATAGGGGATTCAAAGGACTAAACGAGGAGGAGATGAACAATGCCCGCAGGGAATGGTACGAGGTGGATGAGTATTTCCCCCAAAAGCTGGCGACCGTAAAGGATGTGGTTGACCATATTGACCATATTGTGAAAGTAGCCGGTATCCGTCATGTGGGCATTGGCACCGATTTTGACGGCGGAGGTGCGGTTGAAGGCTGTGAGGATGTTTCGGAAATGGGAAACATTACCCTTGAACTCGTTCGCAGGGGCTATTCCGCAAAGGAGATCAAAATGATATGGGGTGGCAACCTGATGCGGGTGATGCGCAAAGTGGAAGCACTGAACAAGAACTAAAAATCACGCTAAGGCGCCAAGATGCGAGAAATTTTAAAGCAACTTCAATAAACTGAGCTGAACCTGGTTATTAAAAAATTCAACAAACCCATTGCGTCCCTGCGTCTCTGCGTGGGTCTTTTTAAACATATTAGATGACTGAAGTTTTTGCTATACAATTGATTGATCAAACAGCTTTTGAGCAACTCAAACCGGAGCTGCTGAAGTTGCTGCCCGAAGAAACTTGTCATAAAGTCAATGCCTTCGTCCGTAGTAATGACTCCCAGCGTACCTTGCTGGGTGAGCTTCTGGCGCGTCATCTGCTGCATAATGCTACGGGCGAACCTTTACCGGACAAGGCTTTCACCACCGGCGAAAAAGGCAAACCCGCTCAAGATGGTTTCAGGGGAATTCACTTTAACATTACCCATTCGGGCGAATGGGTGGCAGTGGCATTATCGTCGGGCTGTGTAGGTGTGGATGTAGAAAAAATGCGCAAAATTCCGGAAGGCGTGGCCCGGCGTTTCTTCTCCGAAGCAGAAAATCAATGGATGGATTCAGCAATAACCGAAGCCGAACGTAAGGATATATTCTTTACCTTGTGGACGCTTAAAGAGAGCTTTCTGAAAGCCATTGGCAAGGGCCTCACCAAAAGCCTGAGCTCATTTACCATCCTGCAAAAGGGATACCTTGAGTTTGAGCTGGAACAAGATGAGGAAACCAGTGGTTTCCATCTGTACACCTATCCTTTCCATGAAGGTTATAAACTCTCGGCCTGTGCCGAAGATGGGGAATTTAGGCGGGAGGTGAATTTTATAGAAATCAGAAATTTGATGAAAGATAATAGCTAAGGGCGAAGGGCAATGGGCGAAGGGTTTCGTTCCCCGCCTTCCTGCTTCGGGCTGGTCCTTTGTTTTTACAATTCTGGAATCCAATTCCATATTTGTAAATAACTTAAAAACTCAATTGATGGAATCAAAATCAGTAGCATTGGTATTATCGAGCGGAGGAGCCAGAGGGTTGGCTCATATCGGCGCCATTGACGCTTTACTTGAGCGGAGTTACCAAATCAAAGCCATTGCCGGAACCTCAATGGGCTCAGTAGTAGGTGGCATGTATGCCTGCGGCAAACTGGAAGAATTCAAAAAATTTATCACCAGTCTTTCGCGTTTGGATGTGTACCGGTTAATGGATATCGCGATAAGCAAAAAAGGATTGATTAAGGGCGAGCGCGTTTTTTCAGAAATGAAAAGCATTGTGGGAGATGTCCGCATTGAGGATTTGCCCATCCCTTTTGCAGCTGTTTCAGCGGATTTGATCAACCACAGTGCCGTTATATTTACCAAAGGCGATTTGATCGCGGCATTGCGGGCATCTTCAGCCATTCCAAGTTTGGTACTTCCTGTTAGCATTAATGAAGCTTTGCTGGTGGATGGCGGCATTGTTGACCCTCTGCCCATTGAGCATGTCATGCGCACATCAGATGATTTACTTGTTGCCATTAACGTAAATGCACCACGCAAAAATGTCGAGATAGAAGCAGAACCTGACAGCAGATATAAAAGACTGCGTCAACAAATCGTGCAACACTGGCCCAATCTGCTAAGCGAAACCCAAAAGAAATTACCCGTTGGTGGTATGATTGACATTATGAGTTCTTCTTTTGAGCTGATGCAACACAAACTCACTTTATCTACCCTGCAATATCATACCCCCGATATTTTAGTCAGCTTGCCGGTTAATCTTGCCGACACTTTCGACTTTCACCGGGCTGCTGAAATCATTCAAACAGGTTATGAGGCCATGAGTGAGCAGTTGAATGAGATAGAGGTTAGAGGTTAGAGGTTGGAGGTGAGAAGTTAGAGGTGAGAAGTTAGACAGGCATTGCCCTTCACGATACTACCACTGCGCCTTCTTCACAAACTGGCCTCTCAATCCAAGTGTCATATTAATCAACATCAGGAATAATTCAAAAAATGGGGTGAACAGCAGGAATTTTCTCTCATGCAGCCTGATCATGCACTTTTTGATGATGAAAATCTGGGTGAATAAACGTAGCAGATAAATGCCCAATAGTAGCATCCACTCTACCTCCAGCACAAATAAAGCAATAAGCAATGCATAAAACAGGAACTGACTTAGGGAAAACAATCCCAATATAAACTTATGCCGGGTTTTATAAAATCCACCGGTGGTAAGGTGACGTTTTTTCTGACGATACCATGAGCCAAAGGTCTGTTTGGGCCGGGAGTATGTAATGGCCTCTGCCGCTGGTTGAATGCGGGTATTGATGCCATTGGCTACCTGGTTGATAAAAAGGTCATCATCGCCCGATGATATCTTGTAATGCCGTATAAAGCCACCTGCCTGATGAAACAAATGTTTTTGATAGGCAAGGTTTCTGCCCACACCCATATATGGCAACCGGCACAACGCCAGCGACATATACTGCATGGCTACATTTAGCGTATCGAACCGGATCAACCTGTTCAGTAAGCCTGGTTGACTCTGATAAGCACCATAGCCCAGTACGATTTCCGTTTTACCGGTGAACACAGATTGCATGCTTTCGATCCAGTGCGGTCCCGAAGGATAGCAATCGGCATCGGTTAATAGCAGGGTAGAATATTTTGCGGATCTGATACCAATGGAAAGCGGGAATTTTTTACCAACGTAGAAGTTAAGGTTCTGATGAAGGTTTATAACATTGAGCCGGGCGTATTTGTCACTGAACTCACGTAAGAGATAAAATGTATCATCATCCGAAGCATCATTCACCACAATAACCTCATATTCAGGATAATCCTGCTCAAGGATTTGTGGCAAAAAGCGAACCAGGTTATGGTACTCGTTTTTCGCACAAATTACTACCGAAACCGGCTTTTTCTCTTCACTTACGGGTCTTTTTGATGCATTATAGAAAGCCAGTCGGCTGAATACAAACCAGTAATAGACCATTTGCACGACCAAAGCGGCGATTAGTGCCCATACTAGTGGCATCCAGGGGGAAGATAAAATATTTTGCAACCAGATCATTGATTCTTAATTCAGTCGGCAAATTTACCCAAAGCGCAGGAATAAACGGGGACAAGTTTTCAACAAGGGAAAGAATTACAACTTAAAACCATACAACTGACATATCCATAGTTTTTTCTATATATTTGCTTAATAATAAAATCAGGATGGAAATCACATTACTAGGGCAAGGATTTGAGTCTGATTCAAAAAATTCGGTTGGCCATCAGTTAATAAAATCATTTTGCAAATAAAGATTTCCATTCATTTTTTGGAATCACTGCCTTTGCAAGCCAGGCAGGAATTCGTGGGCTTACGCTGCACATAAAAGCTGCCGAAGCAAAAGTGAAATATTTAAAAACCAAAAGCCAGCTTGAAGAATGAAACTGATAACAGAAGCATCAGCAGAAAAACTGAGGGGTGGTTTTTACACACCCGAACCTATTGCGGAATTTATTCTGCGATGGGGTTTAAACGGTAGCAGCGACATTGACATACTTGAACCAAGTTGTGGTGATGGTATATTTCTGGAACAAATATTAAAATATGATCATTTATCAGCATATCAATAATCAGGCATTGATTGATCATATCGGGCGAATAAGAATGACGCTATTCAAAAGATCATAATTCTTAATGACAATATTGCTTTTAAATTCAAGAATATCAGCCTAACTCCAGTTTACCTGAATTAGCTGTGGCTGCTTACTACCTGTAATCCAATCACAGAAGCCACCAGGGTGGTTAGAAAAAACATCCGCCAAAGTGTTACCGGCTCTTTAAACAGGACAATGCCGGCAATAACCGTTCCTATGGCACCGATGGCCCCCCATACCGCATAGGCTGTGCCAACGGGAATTGCCTTTTCGCCACCCATTGCCTTGTAAAGTAAATACATACTCAGACTTACGCTAATTGCAAAGGTCAACAGCCAGAACCAAAATTCTCTTCCACTGCTTTGCTGGGCTTTTCCCAAACTTATGGCAAATCCGGTCTCAAATAAACCGCCAATGATTAATAATATCCAGTTAATCGTCATGAGAATTTTGATTTTAATTTAACAGGGCAAAATTACCTAATATCAGACACAATCATGAATAAGTGTGAGACTACATTATACTTTGCCCCATTTCGTCGAAATAAGCAATTTTCCCCGAGCCAATTTATTTGCTACTTTTGTTCTTAATCATGAGTTCAAACGGAAGAATACACAACAGTAAAATGCATATAGCTATCAGCTCCAGACCAATAAAGAGTTTTTGCTTATTCTTTCCTATGCTTGTATTTATCGGAATTTCCTTTTCAGCCGGGGCGCAAATCAAAGATGTAGGTCTTCCTTTTATTAACAATTATCCGAAAAATATTTATAATGCAAGCAATCAAAACTGGTGCATTGCCCAGAATAAAAAAGGCTTTATGTATTTCGGCAACAATGACGGATTACTTGAATTCGATGGCAAATACTGGACACTGTTTCCCTTACCTGGAAAAACCATTGTCCGTTCTATACTGATTAAAGGAGACACCATATTTGCCGGGGGCTTTGAAGAGATGGGTTACTTTTTACCTGATGCAGATGGAAAGTTACAATTCACCAATTTGTCTGACCTCATTCCGGATTATTTCAGATCATACGATGAAATATGGAAAATTTATGGCACGGGATCAGGCATAGCATTTCAATCATTTAGAAATCTATTCATCTATAAAAACGGGAAATTCACTGTAATAGAGCCTTTTACTTCTTTTAGCCAATCGTTTCTGGTAAATGGTATTGTATACATAGTTGACCGGAAACGCGGATTACAAAGGCTTACCCGCCGGGGGCTAGAAACGGTTTCAACCCATCCGGTTTTCCAGCGGACTGAAATCCGATGCCTGCTTCCTATGGCCGATGGTACATTGATGGTGGGTACTTCAACCGAAGGCATTTACATCATGAATGCTTCTGACCTGCAACCCTGGGCTTCGCCGGTAAACTCAAACATAAGATTGCACGAATTATACACCGGGATCACGCTGCAGGGAAATTTTTACGCTTTTGGAACCGTACAAAACGGGGTGTATATTACGGATCAACACGGCAACATTTTTCAACACCTGAACCGATCCCGGGGTATGCAAAACAATACTGTGCTCAGCCTTTATCAGGACTGGCACAATAACCTGTGGCTGGGCCTGGATAATGGCGTTGATTATGCAGAGATTAATTCGCCCATTTCATTACTGGATTTTAATTACAACCTTGAGGCCACCTATGCCTCTGTTGAACACAACGGGTTCCTGTATGCCGGAACAAATCAGGGACTTTTTTTCTTAAAACTGTCATCTTTGAGAAATTCTGCAGAGGAGGATAAGAAATTTACCCTGGTGCCAGGCACGGAGGGACAGGTATGGTGCCTTAAGGTTTTTGATAATGAATTGTTGTGCGGACACAATACAGGCAGTTTTTCTATTCAAGATGGGAAAGCCACAAAAATATCCTCTTTGCCCGGATACTGGACATTTATCCGGCATAATAGCAATAGCGACACCCTGATTGCCGGTACTTATAATGGACTGGCAATTTTTACCAAAAAGTTCGGGAAATGGACTTTTACCCATGAGGTAAAAGGCTTTAAAGAATCAAGCCGTACCATACTGGAGCAGGGACATACCATCTGGATATCACATGGTTACCGGGGTATTTTCAGCATTGAGCTCAATCCGGACCTGACGCGTGCTCAAAATGTCAGATTATATAAATCCTCCAATGGACTGCCTGAAAATCTGCCATACAACATCCATAAAATTGATCAGCAGTTCAATGTTTCGACCAATGATGGCCTTTACAGATATGATGACATGGCGGATCGCTTTTATAAAGACCCGAAGTATACCGAAATTTTTAAAGGCTTGCCTTATATAGATAAAATCACAAAGGACAAATGGAACAATTACTGGTTCTTTACCAATAACCAAATGGGCGTAATCAAGGAAACCAGGGAGGGCAAATATGTAACCGAACTTACCCCATTTTTCAGGATTAATAGCTTGTTGTTGCCCTCTTTTGAACATATATTCATCCAGGACTCAAACAATGTTTTTATTGGTTCTCAACAGGGACTTATACACTTTTCTCCCCGGTTCAACCGATCCCGCCAGCAGCAAAGCGATCCGGCCTATTTTCGTGATGTAAGGTTCGTGAGCGGTGATTCAGTACTGCATATACCTGTGGCCGAATTGAACGGAGATAAAGTAAGCGGACCAAAACCGACGCTTCCTTATCGTTTCAACGAGGTTTCCTTTCAATTCACCTCGCCTTCCTATGAATATCCGGGCAGTATCCAATTTTCATACCGCTTGCGTGGCTACGAAGAAGAGTGGTCATCCTGGGGAGCAGAAAGTTTCAAAGAGTATACCAACCTGAAAGAAGGAGATTACACTTTCGAGGTAAAATCAAAAAACATTTTCGGAGTGGAAAGCAATGCGGTGATCTTTCCTTTTCACATCAGGCCACCCATGCACCGGTCACAGCTAGCCATGGCCTTTTATATCCTGCTCCTCTTGCTGTTTTTTGTTGGAAATATAGTTTTTGTAAAACGAGGTATCAAAAAAGCCCGCCTAAGTGAGATGCTAAAACGCAAAAAACAACTTGAAGAACAGGCCCAGGCTTTTCGTGAAAAATCTCTAATGTCTGAAAAAGAGATTATTCATCTTAAAAATGAGGCTTTGAGCACTGAAATGAACCATAAAAATAAAGAGTTGGCCAATGCTACCCTCAATCTGGTGCATAAAAACAAGATACTTACCGACATTAAGGAACAGTTTTCACTACTTTACCATGAGAACGAGGAGTCAGAACGCAAACATCAAATCTCTCAGCTTATCCGCAAGATCAACAAAGAGATAAAAAACGAACAGTATCAGAAAGTATTTAATTCTTATTTTGATGAAGTTCACAGTGACTTTGTAAATCGGTTAAAAGCAGCCTACCCAGGCCTTACACCAAGAGAACTACGCCTTTCGGCTTACTTACGAATGAACCTTTCAAGCAAAGAAATTGCCCCTTTAATGAATATTTCGGTTCGCGGACTCGAAATTAGCCGCTATCGACTGCGGAAGAAACTTAATCTGGACCACACCATAAACCTAACGGATTTTATCATGTCATTCTGACTTAGACAGATTAATTTATGATAAGTTTAATTATATGCTTCAATGTATGATTGTTCTAATGATGTACCTTAATAATTGACTTTATCTGATTTAAAGCTTTGATATTTTATGATTTATAATAATAATGATGTAGTCATGATGTAGTTTATTTTATATGTTGATGTAGTATTGATGAACCCAAAAACTGGACTTGGCCTTAATCTTATCGTATTTTTGTATTAACAAAACCACAACAGCGCATGCTGACAGTGACAGTCATCGCCAATTGCACATATAATCGAAATACACACTTTAAACACAAACCAAATGAAAAACAAATTTTCGGATTGGAGTAAAATGCTTTTACTTCTGACAGTAATTTTCTCAATGCTGGCTATGGTTTCATGTAAAGATGATGATGAAGTTGAGCCTGCAAAAAATCCTATCGCCAGTTTTCAGTATGCAGTATCCGCTGACAACTATTTACAGGTAACATTTACCAATTTTTCACAAAATGCGACCACTTACAGTTGGGATTTCGGCGATGGCCAAAATTCGACAGAAGCCAATCCCGTGCATACTTATGCTGCTGCTGGTAATTATAAGGTTATCCTTACGGCAAAGAACGCAGACAATGCTTCAGCTACCTTTGACCAGACCATTGAAATTAAAGATCCGAATTCAGCCCTGGGATTACTAGCCGGCGAATCATCTAAAACCTGGAAACTTTTCAGAGAAGGCACCTGTATGGGCGTTGGCCCCAATGCCGATGCAGCCCGCTCATGGTGGTCACTCGACAATACGGGTATCCGGCCTTGCATCTATTATCATACCTTTACTTTTAAAACAGATGGCTCATTTGTCTTCGACGATAAAGGTATGTTTTGGGGTGAGGATAAAATGTTTGATGGCACCCCGGTTTTTGGCACCTGCTTCGAAGCCATTGCTTCAAACATGATCAATGCTAATGGTGCAGATGTTAGCTCGTTGCTCAGCGGCACTCATACCTATACTTATGAGCCAACGACCAATGAAGTTACCCTTATGGGTAAGGGTGCCTGGATGGGATTGACCAAACTGACTACAACAGGCGAATCTGCCGATGTTCCCGACAGCAGGAAATTTAAAATCGCTATTACAGAGCATACCGGGTATGACCTGATGGTTATCTCATACGCCTATGAAGCTGCATACTGGGATTTTACCTATGTTTCCTATTCAAATCCGGCCCTGGAACCTGCCGTAGTTGAAGAAGAGATTCCATTCGGGGAAGATTTGCCGGATGTAACCCCAACAGCCCTCTTTAATACCTTTGCTTCCACCAACCCCGCTGATGTTCAAGACCTTATTCCTACTGAATCAGCAGTATCCATTACCCCTGGAGTAGATGACCCGGCCAATGCAGCAGGAACTAAAGTAGGCAAATATCAACGGGGTGTTGAGCAGTATGCTGACCTTAAGTTTCAATTGGAATATGACTGCCAGTTTGATAATTTCACCACAATTTCCATTGATGTGTATATTCCCAGCACCAATTCTTACAGTGAAGGCGGACTGACCAAAAATATACAGTTGTGGATAGCCGATGCCAGCCAAACCATGGAATTCTGGAATAGCTGGGTACAATATGATGTGGACATCGCCGACATTGTGGTTGACCAATGGAAAACCTATACCTTTAATCTTGAATCTCCAACTGCGGGACAAGGTACTCCAAAAACAAGGACAGACCTTGATCTCGTTGGCATGGTCATCGGAGGGTCAGGTCACACAGTGGATGGCACCTTCTACATCCGCAACTTCAATTTCGAATAAGTAATATTATCATGGGATATGGTCCGAAAGCAGACCATATCCCATTTATTCCTCCATTTATTCCCTGATGATGAAAAAACTGCTCCCCCATTTTCTTGTGCTGCTTTGTCTGCCCCTGTTTTTGAATTCTTCCTGTAAAAAAGAAGATGAACCCGACAATAGCAATGACCCATCAAATTTGAAGATTACTGTTACTCTGCCTGAAGGTACAGGAAATGTGATTGTTGAAGCTGTAGCCGAGAATGCCGTTGAATACCGGTTTTATCCGGTAACGGGCGTTGAACCCATCATTAACAGCAGCGGAAAGTTTGAATATCTTTATGTTAATCCCGGAACTTACCGCATTGAAGTGCGTGCATATGGCGTTTCTGGCAGATACGTTAAGAAAGAAAAGCAGTTTACCCTGGCCGAGGACGGTGAAATAAGCATTGATCAGGGATATTCCACACCTTTGGAATACCCCGGTTATCAGCGGGTTTGGAATGATGAATTTGATGGCGAATCGTTAAACAGTGCAAACTGGAAGTTTGAAACCGGCGCCGGTGGCTGGGGCAACAATGAAAAACAGTACTATCGTCCCGACAACACCAACGTTGGCGGTGGCTTGCTTACCATTGAAGCACGGAAAGAAAGCTACCAGAATAGTGAATACACTTCATCGCGTATGGTAACCCAGGGCAAAAAATCCTTCACCTATGGCAGGGTTGACATCAGGGCATTGTTGCCTAAAGGTCAGGGTATCTGGCCGGCACTCTGGATGCTCGGTAGCAGCTTTAGCACTGTAGGTTGGCCGGCCTGTGGCGAAATTGACATCATGGAAATGATTGGTGGAAGCGGCAGAGAAAAAACAGTTCATGGCACCCTGCACTGGGACAACAACGGGCTGGTGAGCTACGGGCAAAGCTATTCACTGAATTCCGGGACTTTCGCCGACGAATATCATGTTTTCACCCTTATTTGGGATGAAACTTCCATCAAATGGTATGTAAATGATGTAAAGTTCAATGAAGTGGACATCACCCCTGCCCATATGTCAGAGTTTCACCTGCCCCAATTTTTCATCTTCAATATTGCTGTGGGAGGCAATTGGCCCGGTTTACCCGATGCTACGACCATTTTTCCACAGCAAATGAAAGTGGATTACATCCGGGTTTTTCAGAAAAATTAATAATACGGATGATTAAAAACGCCAGTGTGCGCACGTGAACCATTTTTCCGTTCTCGCTGTGAGAAAGCCAATACGTGCAGGTTTTCAAGCTATTCTTTTAATTTCAAAATCTATCAACACACGACACAATCCCTTAACCAAAAAAAATCAGCGATGAGAAAGCATCTACACAAAATATTGTTTTTCAGTTTTTTGCTGTTTATTTCAAGCCAGACATGGGCACAAAACGACTTTATTTCCGGCATAGTTACCGATAAAGAAACCGGTGAAGCTCTTCCCGGGGTAACCCTGGTGGAAGATGGCACCATGAATGGGACTACAACCGATATTGACGGCAAATTCAGCCTGAGACTGACCAATTCGCCCGCTACTCTTGTAGTTTCTTTTATTGGTTATACCACCCAGCGCATCGCCACAGCAGGAAAAGCACAGATAAACATTGCGCTTGTGCCTGAAATTACTGACCTGAGCGAAATAGTGGTAATTGGATACGGCACCCAGAAAAAGAAAGTGGTTACCGGTTCCATAGCTTCTGTAAAATCGGAAGAGATCAATTCCACACCGGTGCTGCGCGTTGACCAGGCCATGCAGGGACGTATGGCCGGAGTTCAGGTAACCAATTTGTCGGGGCAGCCCGGCGAGGCGCCCACCATCCGCATACGGGGAACCGGCTCCACCCGCGATTCAAATCCAATTTTTGTAGTGGATGGCATTGTGGTGGGAGGTATTGATTATCTGGCACCCGGCGATATTGAATCCATTGACGTGTTGAAAGATGCTGCTTCGGCAGCTATATATGGCTCAAATGCTGCCAATGGTGTAGTGCTGATTACCACCAAAGGCGGCAAAGCTGGTAAAATGAGTGTTACCTATTCCGGGTACGGCGGCATTCAAAACGTGGCCAACACTCTGGACATGCTCGATGCCACCCAGTATCGCATGATGATGAACGAGGGCGCCCGGAATGCGGGACTGAATGAGCCTTTCGACCTGAACGAAATACCGGCATACAATACCGATTGGCAGGAATTGCTCTTCGAAAAAAATGCACCCATGCAAAGCCATGAGATTTCCATGACAGGAGGAAATGACAAGACCACTTACCTCTCCTCGCTGTCATACTTTTCGCAGCAGGGCATCATTGGTGGCGACAAATCGCAATTCGAACGCATTACGGCCCGCCTGAATACCAACAGCCAGGTGAACAAAGTTTTTAGCTTTGGCAATACCCTGGCCTATTCGCACATCAAGCGCCGGGGAATTGGCAGCAACCAATCCTTCAACGGGGCATACAGCAGCGCCCTGAACCTCGACCCGCTTACCCCACTTTTCGAAGAAGATCCTGATATTCTTGCCCTGCCGCCTTACTCAAATGAGCCTGTGGTAACCAGTCCCGATGGCAAGGTGTATGGAATTTCAAAATATGTTGGAGCCGAAATCGTAAATCCGCTGGCCCTGTTGGAAATTCAAACGGGCAAAACCCGCGTGGACAAGCTGGTGGGAAGTATTTTCGGCGAAGCCCAGGTGATTAAAGGCCTCAAAATAAAAAGCAGTCTGGGCATGGACCTTGCGTATGTGCTTGACGACAGTTATCGGCCACTTTTCTATTTGAATGGCGCCCAGCTTAATGATGACAAAACATCGGTAAGCAAAAACATACAACGCTATTTTACCTGGCAGTGGGACAACACCATCAGCTATACTTCGAGTATTAATGATCACAATTTTTCAGTGCTGGCGGGAACTTCAGCCGCTAAAACCGACTACGAAAACCTGTATGGTTTCAATGCAAATGTTCCCTTGTTCGACCCGAACAATGTGTATCTCGACATGGCCACCGACACCGTTTGGGTAGCCCAGGGCGGCGCATATCATTCGGCCCTCGCTTCGTTGTTCGGACGTATTACCTATGATTATAAAAACAAATATTCTGTCACCGCTATTTTGCGTAGGGACGGCTCTTCACGATTTGGCGCCAATAACCGCTATGGTAACTTCCCATCCCTGGGATTTTCGTGGGTAGCCAGCGACGAAGGCTTCTTTCCAAAAATAAGGCAGATTGATGTGGTAAAGCTCCGTGCATCATGGGGCGTAAATGGCAACCAGAACATCGGAAACTATCAGTTTATATCTACAATGGATAAAACCCGCGGATACATCTTTGGTGCGGGCAGATACACCGGAGCTTCGCCATCGTACATCGAAAATGCGGATATCCGCTGGGAAGAATCGCGACAGCTTAACTTTGCCCTCGACCTGGGTGTCTTCAACCACCGCCTGCAGGCAACAGTGGATTATTACATCAAAACTACCGAGGGATTACTCGAACGCATCAATATCCCCGGGCATGTGGGCAATGATGCACCCTTCGCCAACGTAGGAAGCGTGCGGAACAGGGGCGTTGAACTGGATATCTCCTGGAGACAGATGATAAAGAAACTTCGCTACTCAGCCGGCCTCAGCCTGACTTACAATGTGAACGAAATGACCAAGGTGGCCAATCCCGATAAGGTATTGCCCGATGGCGCATCCTGGGCCGTAACCCCTGACATTACCCGAACGCAGGAGGGTTATCCCATTGCCTATTTCTTCGGCTATAAAACCGATGGTATTTTCCAGAATATGACGGAAGTATATCAGCACATCGGAAGCAACGGGCAATTGCTACAGAAAAATGCCCAGCCGGGCGATGTACGATTTGTGGATGTGAATGGTGACGGGAAAATTGACCCGGATGACAGGACCATGATTGGAAATCCTACTCCTGAATGGACCATCGGATTTAACGCTTCAGCGGAATACCGGAATTTTGATCTCTCAATGCTGATTACCGGCACCTATGGAAATGACATTTTCAACGGCAGCCAGCGGCAGGACCTTAGATATACCAACCGCACCACCGACATCCTCGACCGATGGACGGGCGAAGGTACATCGACCATCATACCAAGGTACACCTGGGTGGATGTAAACAACAACTACCGGGTTTCAGACCTTTATATTGAAGATGGTTCTTACTTAAGGATAAAGAATTTGCAGATTGGCTATACCTTACCCACTCCCACCCTGAAAAAGATGGGTGCGCTAACATGGAGGGTGTATGTTTCTGCTGAAAATCTGCTGACCCTCACCAATTATACCGGGGCGGACCCTGAAATCGGCGCATTGAGCGCACTTGACATCGGCATTGACCGTGGTATTTATCCACAACCACGCACCTGGAGAATTGGCACCACTATTTCGTTCTGATCCAAAAAAGCTACAACGATGAAAAATATTAACATAAAAACCATTGCCTCTCTTTTTGTCCTGGGATTGCTTACTTCCTGCAGCGATGACTTTCTGGATCTGCAACCATTGGACAAGGAAGTAACCACCACATTTTACAAAACAGAAGAACAGGCGATGCAGGCATTGGTTTCTGTTTACGATGTGCTTGGCTACCAGTCCACTCCGGGCGTATCATGGGCCCCTTTTATCGTGATCTCCGATATACTTTCCGATGATGCCTATGCCGGTGGTGGCGATGCCAACGATGGTCAGGATGAAAATGAGTTTAACAATTTCAACATTCCCACCACCAGCAAAATAGCCCATGCCATCTGGATAAAAAACTATGTAGGCATATACCGCGCCAACCTATTGCTCGAAAAAATTGACGGTGTGGATGCTTCCGATGATTTTAAAAAGCGGATAATTGCCGAATGTAAATTCCTGAGGGCTTATTTCTACTTCGAAGAAGTGGCATATTTCGAAAACATTCCGTTGCTTCTCAACACACTCGGCAGTCCTTCGGAATACAAGCAACCTCAGGCATCGCCGGCAGAAGTTTACAATCAAATTGCCTTAGACCTGACCGAGGCCATGACCGGTTTGCCCGAAAGCGTTTCAGCAGCCGAAGCCGGAAGGATTACCAAATGGGCAGCCCAGGCTTTGCTGGCAAGGGTTTATCTGTTTTACAACGGGGTGTATAATCAGGATTTACAGGCTGGTAATACATTAATCAACAAAGGAATACTGGTAACCTATCTGGATGAACTTATCGCCAGCAGTGGGCATGATCTCTTTGAGGATTATGGGACAAATTTCAAACTGGCAGGTGAATTTGGGAAGGAATCTGTTTTCGAGATTTCTTATGGCGACACCCCACCCTGGTGGGACTGGGGCTATGTCAGGGGTGGTGAAGGCAATCTCTCCGCACAGATGCAGGGCCCGCGCGTTACCGGCTCACAGAAATGGAACCGTGGCTGGAGCTTCGGTACCGTAAGTCAGAAACTGGTCAGCGATTTGAAGGATGATCCGCGTTTTGCCTATACCGTGCTTACCCAGGAAGAGTTGGATGGTTCCCTTTCGATTGGTTATCAGCATACCGGCTATTTCTCCAAAAAGTACAGTTCCGATGCTGAGCACTGGGGCTCCTCCGGCCAGTTTGAACTGAACCGCACCTGTAACCACCGGGTAATCCGCTTTTCGGATGTACTGCTGATGGCTGCAGAACTTGGGAGTGGCAATGCCCAGCAATACCTTGATCGCGTCAGATCAAGGGTTGGCTTGTCCAGTATTCCGGCTACGCCCGAGAACATTTACAAAGAGAGGCGGCTGGAATTGTCCCTGGAAGGAATTCGCTATTTTGATGTGTTGCGTAAAGGTCAGGCCTTTGCCAGTCAAACCCTTTCTTATTCAGGAATACGCGGACCCAATTACGTGGGTGAACAGCAGATTTTCGATGTCACCTATAATGCCGCAACCAAAGGTTTTCTACCTATTCCACAGTCTGAACTCGATCTTTCGGCAGGTACTTTCAAGCAAAACGACGGCTATTGATTCGTCAGCAAAGGCAACCGTTCAAAAAAATAAACAATCGTGGTTGGTTGGTTAAATGCACGATGAGCTATCGGGTAAACCTGAGTATTCATAAAAATCATTATTCCATTGAAGGTTTTTGATAACAGGCGATAAAAAATCACTCCCGGTAGCCTCATCGCTGCATAAAATACGACATATGAAAAGAATAAAATTGGTGATTGCGGGAATGATTTTCTTTACAATGGGAACAGTTAACGCGCAAAACACATTAAAACTACTCTGGGCAGAAGAGTTTGATTACACCGGCGCTCCATCCCCCGAAAACTGGGGTTATGATACCGGTGACCATGGCTGGGGCAACAACGAGCTTCAGAACTACACCGCTAATCCTGAAAATGCTTTTGTAAAAGATGGTCTTCTCACCATCAAAGCAATTAAAACCGGTGAAAAATGGACTTCAGCCAGATTGTTGAGTAAAAATAAGCGCGATTTCAAATTCGGGCGCATAGAGGTGAGAGCCAAATTGCCATCGGGTGTGGGCACCTGGCCGGCCATATGGATGCTTCCCACCGAATGGGTATATGGCGGCTGGCCACAAAGTGGCGAAATTGATATCATGGAACATGTCGGCTATAATCCCGGTGTAGTGCATGGAACCGTCCATACCAAAGCCTATAACCATAAAATTGGAACACAGGTGGGTGATACCATTCTCATTCCCGGCTTCGATAAACAATTTCATGTGTATGCCATAGCCTGGGATGCTGAAAAGATTGACTTCTTTGTGAATGACCAAAAGTATTTCACGTTTAAAAATGACCATAAAGGCGATTTTGCCTCCTGGCCTTTCGATCAGGCTTTTCACCTTATCCTCAACATTGCCATTGGAGGCGACTGGGGCGGAGTAAAAGGCATTGACCCGAATTTAGAACAAGCTATAATGGTGGTGGATTATGTAAGAGTTTATGAAATCTGATCTTCATTTTAGCTCACACCAATCTGCCTATTGCAAAAAGACAGACAAGAAACCACTGACGCGCCGTTCCCTGGAATTTACCAATAACTCTCTTTAAAAAATATACTTAAGTTAAGAGCCAACTAACATTACAACTACCATGAGATACCAAACCCAGCTTTTGCTTTTTACAATTACTGCCCTTGTCATGGCTGCCTGCACCAGGAGCTATGGAGATAAACATCCCGAAAAGGAGATTGATCGCAAGATAAGCGCATTGGTTAGCCAGATGACACTGGAAGAAAAGGCGGGCCAGATGACGCAGGTAACCCTTGATGTGCTAACGGAAGGTGAAAGCTCTTACGTGAGCAACGAGCCCTTAGTGCTGGATACCAATACGTTAAACCTCGCTTTTGGCAAATATCATATAGGTTCGGTGCTGAATACTGCCAACAACCGGGCAAGAGACAAGCACCAGTGGAACCGGTTGATTGGTCAGATACAGGAAAGCTGTCTGCTACATTCCCGGTTGAAAATTCCGGTTTTGTATGGCCTCGACATGATACACGGGGCATCGTATGTGAGCGGCGCAACTCTTTTTCCACAGCAGATTGGCATGGCGGCCACCTGGAACCCGGCGCTCATTGAGCGGGCAGGTGAAATTACGGCTTATGAAACACGGGCCATAGGTTGTCCCTGGACATTCAGCCCTGTATTAGACCTGGGGGTTGATCCGCGCTGGCCAAGGCAATGGGAAACCTTCGGGGAAGATCCGCTGCTTGCAGCCATCATGGGTGAGGCCCTGATACAAGGTCTTCAGGGAAATGGTAATGATCTTTCGCAGCCAACCAGGATTGCGGCCTGTATGAAACATTACCTCGGCTATTCGCAAACTGTTAGCGGGAAAGACCGTACCCCGGCACTCATTCCCATGAATGTGCTCAGGGAATACCATTTGCCGGCCTTCAGAAAAGCAGTAGAAACAGGCGCGCTCACCGTGATGATAAATTCCGGCGAAATAAACGGGTTGCCGGTCCATGCAAGCCATCAACTGATTACCGGGCTGCTGAAAGAAGAGCTCGGATTCCAGGGTTTTGTGGTTACGGATTGGGGAGATATTGAATACCTGCATACCCGCCATAAAATTGCCTCAACGCAGAAGGAAGCCGTGAAAATAGCCATCAATGCCGGTATTGATATGTCCATGGTGCCTTATAATTTCGATTTTCCGGGCTATGTGGTTGAGTTGGTCAGTGAAGGGGAAATCCCAATGTCACGCATTGATGATGCCGTGAGCCGCATACTGAAAGTTAAGTTGCTGCTTGGATTGTTTGAAAACCCGACAACTACGCAGGAAAACTATCCTGATTTCGCTTCCGAAAACTTTGCATCTGATGCGAGGCGCACCGCACTTGAATCCATTACTCTGCTGAAGAACGACCACAACCTGCTTCCCCTCCCCTACGATGCGAAAATTCTGGTCTGTGGACCTGCCGCTAATACCATGCGACCCCTGCTCGGTGGCTGGAGCTATTCCTGGCAAGGCAACCTGGTGAATGAGTTTACTGAAAAATATCCCACCATTTATGAAGCCATCCGGGATTTAGCCATCAATCCGGCACAGGTTATGCTTGAAGAAGGCGTGACATACAGTGACACCGGTGATTACAGGAATGAGATCAAGCAGGATCTTAGATCACTGCTTAACAAAGCCAGACAAGCCGATTATATTGTGGTTTGCACAGGCGAAAACAGCTATACTGAAACCCCGGGGAATACGACCACCCTTGACTTGTCAGAAAATCAGCAGGAATTGATAAAAACAGCCGCTTCATCCGGGAAACCGGTCATCCTGGTCCTGGCTCAAGGCAGGCCAAGGCTCATCCGGGAAGTAGAACCGCTTTCCGGAGCCATCCTAAATGCTTACCTTCCGGGAAGCTATGGTGGCGAAGCCGTGGCGCGTATCCTTTTTGGGGAAACCAACCCTTCAGGGAAACTACCCTATACCTACCCTAAATTTGCTTACAGCCTCGAACCATACTACCACAAACCCACCGAAGCGCTTACCGGTGTTGGTGCACCTGAGGGTTCAGGCTTTGACCCCCAGTATGAGTTTGGCTTTGGGATGAGTTACGCCCAATTCAGTTTCAGCGACCTGAAACTTAACCAAACAACCTATACATCGGGTGAAACACTGAAGGTAAATATTAAAATCCACAACCATTCCGGTAAGACAGGCATGGAGGTGGTGCAGGTTTACGTAAGCGATCATTTTGCTTCGAACACCCCACCGGTAAAACGCCTGAAGGCATTTACCAAAATACTCTTGCAAGCAGGCGAAAGTCGCGAACTTACGCTTGAATTCCCGGTGAATGATCTTGCCTTTGTGAACCAGGAAAATGAAACCCTACTGGAAAAAGGAGAATTTACGTTGATTATTGACTCGCTGAAGCAGACGATTAATGTTTCGGAGACTAAGGTTCTGAAGATGGATGGAAAGTAAAAATCTGGAAGGAAAGAATTGTTTCTTATGCTGAAACAGGTATTTCAAATGTGTATTATCCTGTCATTACACCAATCCTACTATCCTGAGCAGGTCATTAAATTCCTTATCCAAAATTCATACGACACCGCCAAAACTAAACTTACAACAGGAAAAACCTTAGCCAACTTTGAAATTTCAGCCTGGTTCCACCAGGGTAAAAAGAATGCTACCGCCCCGGCTTCACATCCGCTTCGTCAGGCAATTACCCCGTTGGCAGGAAGCTCCAGTTAGGTAAAGTCTTAATTGCACCTGAAAAGCCCTGGCTGTTGCATAGTAAATTTACAGGTTTAAATTTCTATTCCGTTGCGTGTGTACCCAATTATGATAAGCAGCAATATTTTAGATTGCAGGATGCATTAGCTGTTTGTAAAAGTTTGAAGATTAAATTCGGACTATGATTAAACAAAATGACTGTTTCGTTTGATATATATGTTGCCTGTTCGGGAAGTCAATATCCGGCTTTTGAATGGTTTACAATGATACTGACAACATACTTAAATCTAAAACAGGCATAATCTGTAAATTGTTTCTTACTTTAGCCTGAACTAACGTATCAAACGTCACTTTTCTAATAAATTAATGATGACTGTTCGGGAAACTGCAAATCAATATTTTGCAAACCAGCATACCCCGAGTCATAAAAAAAGTGTACCTTTAAAAAAAAATGTTCCCTAGCATTAAACCGGAAAACCCAATATTAATTAAGGAATTGTAAAGTTTATGTCATGAACTTTGTTACTAAAAAACTGAAACCATCAATATGAAAACCCTGGTCGAATTTATCACCGAGAAACAAGCCGATTTCCCTTTTGCCTCAGGTGAATTAACCCGTTTGCTCAATGATATTGGCATTGCAGCCAAGATTGTAAACCGTGAAATTAAAGTAGCCGGGCTGGTAGATATTACCGGTTATTTTGGTCAGCAAAACATACAAGGTGAAGAACAAAAAAAACTGGATGTCTTCGCCAATAAAGCTTTCTTATCGGCCATGCGTCATGGAGGCATGGTATGCGCAGTAGCTTCAGAGGAAAATGACGAAATGTACACCTATGACAATGCCTTTTCACAGAAAGGAAAATATGTGGTGGCTATGGATCCGCTGGATGGTTCTTCAAATATTGAAGTAAATGTTCCCATTGGAACGATCTTTTCAATATATAGACGCATTAGTGCCGGTGGGCGGGGTACAATGGAAGATTTATTGCAGCCGGGCATAAATCAGGTAGCAGCAGGATATGTCATCTACGGTTCCTCTACCATGCTGGTATACAGCACCGGTAACGGCGTAAATGGATTTACCCTGGATCCCTCAGTTGGTATTTTTATTCTGTCGCATCCAGAAATGACATTCCCCAAAGACGGTTGTATTTATTCCATCAATGAAGCAAATTATATTTATTTTCAGGAAGGGGTAAAGAAATACATTAAATATTGTCAGATGGATGATCCTGAAACCAACAGACCGTATACTACCCGTTATATCGGTTCACTGGTTTCTGATTTCCATCGAAATCTTATAAGGGGCGGGATATATATCTATCCGGGAACCTTAAAAAATCCAAATGGGAAATTAAGACTTTTATATGAATGCAATCCCATCGGATTTTTGGCAGAGCAGGCCGGTGGCAAGGCTTCTACCGGTTTTAAACGGATTATGGAAATCGTACCCGAAAGTCTCCATCAACGGGTTCCATTTTTTGTAGGTTCTGCCGAAATGGTTGAAAAGGCTGAAGAGATGATGAAATTATATTCTTCTGAAGAGTAATTTCATGTATTCACCACAAGTTTGAAGCCTACTCCGTGAACATTGATCAGCTCTACGGAGGGGTCTTCTTTCAGGTATTTGCGTAGTTTGGCAATATATACATCCATGCTGCGGGCATTGAAATAGCTATCGTCCTGCCAGATTTTATTCAAAGCATAGCTGCGGTCAAGTACCTCGTTTGTATTTTCACACAATAGCCGCAAGAGGTCATTTTCTTTGGAGGTAAGGCGCAACTCTTTACCTTTACGTTCCAATATCTGCCGGTTATAGTCGAGCGTAAAAGACCCGACTCTAAAAATTTTTGCTCCCTGAGCACTGTGACCAGCTCGCCGAAGTATGGCTTCAATGCGAAGAAGCAATTCTTCCATACTGAAGGGTTTGGTGAGATAATCATCGGCTCCGGCCTGAAATCCCTTTAATTTATCCTCCTCCAGCGACTTGGCCGTAAGAAAAAGTATAGGAATATTCCGATCGTGCTCTCTGATTTCACGCGTAAGCGTAAAACCATCCTTCACCGGCATCATTACATCTACAATACAGAAATCAAACTGTTCTTTTGTAAAAAGATCGTAAGCTTCCTGACCGTTTATACATAATTTGGGTGCATATCCCTTGGCTTCGAGGTAAGACTTTAAAATGTTTCCCAGGTTTCTGTCATCCTCAGCAAGCAGTACTTTTATTTTCTCTTTTTCCATAGTATGAAAAGTTATAATGGGCTAAATTACAATTTTTATGCATTACTTTATTCAAGCGGAGCCAGAGGCAACCACACTTTAAATGTGCTTCCTTTACCAGGCTCACTTTCAACACCTATTTCACCTTCGTGTTTTTCGACGATAAACTTAACGTAGCTCAACCCCAGGCCAAAACCTTTAACGTTATGTACATCACCGGTGGGCACACGATAAAGTTTTTCAAAAATCTTCTTTTGATTCACTTTATTTATGCCCATACCATTGTCGGAAATGCGCACCCAGATGCCTCCATCCATATTCTCGGTAGCAACCAAAATAGAGGGCTTTTTAGGTGTATACTTGTTTGCATTGTCAAGCAAATTATTTATTACGTTGGTAATGTGCACTTTGTCGGCATAAATCACTGTTTCTTCAGCCTTTAGATCGGTGGTGATACTTCCATCGCGGATCTCCACCTGTATAGAAATTTTACGAATTACATCCCGAATAATGGCATGTAAATCAAGTGGTTCAGATCGAAGATTTAGTTGTCCTTTTTCAAGGATGGCCGTCCTGAGGATTTTTTCTACCAATACCCCCAGGCGCTTGTTTTCCTGATCAATGATATCAATATAGGAACGAACCACATCCCCGGTTTTGGTTACGTCCGGATCATTTAGAACCTCACAGGCCAGCGACACTGTTGAAATGGGTGTTTTAAACTCATGCGTCATATTGTTGATAAAGTCATTTTTCATTTCAGACAATTTTTTCTGTCTGAAGATGGCAGCTATAACCACCGCAAAAGAGACTACAATAAGCAACAATAAAGCACCGGAAACAATCAGCATCCCTCCCATTTGAATAATAAGATACCTGGTTTGATTGGGAAAATAAAGCAGCAGGAAATCATTGGCTACATGGCCTGCCCGTGAGAAAATAGGGAAAAACATTCCTTCTTTCATCAGTTCGCTTCTCAGTTGGGGGTTACTTTCTATGACCATGATATTGCGCCCCTCGCTGAATACGCCAAATTCGTATTCTGTTTTTATCCCTCTTGCGGTAAAGCTCTGGGCTATGAGGGTATCGAGTTGGCCCTTACTCATGCGGTTTTCAATGTTTGGACTGAATGGAGAGGCAAAGAATTCATCAAAAAGCTGATTGAGCAGAAACCGTTTTTTCTCATTAAGAGCCATACCGCGCGCACTTAATTCTGGTAGTTTTGCTTTGCCTGACCGATCTCCTGCCAGGCTGGTGGTGTCATCACCGGGTAATGACATATGAGAGGAGTCCGATTTTTTTACCATTTTCCACTGGTTATCTTCAAAAACACTGCTCCATTCCTGCTGCCGCTGATAATTAAATCCTCCGGAACTGCCATTGGTTTTTGGGTAGGAACCTGTTTCTTTATAAATCAGATAATCCAGTGAATCTACCGAGCGCATCAGATTGTTGTATTCGCTGTTTTTTTTCACTTCAAGCATCATCTCCTGCCGCTCAATGCGTTGCATAACATCACCCACTGCTTCAGCTACGGTCCTGTTAAAATCTGCTTCACGCAATTTAACTGCACTATTGATCCAGTAAGCCTGTATGGCCGTTAATATCAATAGTGCAACACTAACCAATATGGTGATAAACACAATCAGCTTTTGATTCATACCTGCAAAGGTAAGCGGGCTTAGGCAATGAAAATGTGATGCTTAACATCTTTTAACGTTTGTTTGTTTTCGTTAACAGCCCCCACCGTTTTATGAATGTATTTTTGTATCATCAAAACAAGGATGATCATATCTTTATATATGTTTTATGTGTTTTGTGTGTGAATAAGTGTTTCATATGTGTGTTGTTAAAAAAAGCAGTCCTTCCCACAGGGCTGCTTTTTTTGTGTTTAATTTTTTGGGGCGCAGCGGGATCTGTTATCTGTGATCTGTAATTTGCAATCTGTGATCTGTAATCTGTTAAGCCGATGAGCCGCTCTGCGTTCTGTGATTAGTAATTAGAAAATCAAATCTGAGATCCGCAATCCACATTAGCTTTGACCGAAATCTTGTAAATCCTGTCTAAAAGGAGGTTGATTTGTTGATTTGTTGAGTCGTTGAGTCGATGTGTGCCCGCCTCAGGTGGGATTCGTAATTTACCGGTTAAAAATAGTTTTAGAATCTGTAAATCTTGTAAATCCTGTCTAAAAGGAGGTTGATTTGTTGATTTGTTGAGTCGTT